>VOFJ01003428.1_pt1 | contig 49403 bp, 31 predicted proteins | sample 5384081 | NCBI WGS metagenome assembly VOFJ01 (sample SAMN12384729, study PRJNA508395) | human gut metagenome | isolation source: healthy gut I | host: Homo sapiens
AAACACATTGAGATTTCTAATGTCGGCTGCTTGCCAAGTTCCCTATTGCAATGTACCAATGTTTGTTATTAGTATGATCCGCTCAACTGCGCAGATCGATATAAAATAGACTTGCAACAAAACTGAAAAACTGCAGCCGGCCTTCGATCTGTTGCTAAGCGCCTGCGCCGAAGCGCCGCACCACCCTACAAATCACCGGATTGGGTGAAGTAAGCGAATGACGTTCGACAAACGTATGGCAGGCCTCCTGAGTCTCCTCCCTACAGCATCGAAATCACGAACCTGCTGCAACCCGGCGCCCGCATATTAGAACTCTGCCGAAAGCATTACTCCGGGAGTCATGGCCCGGAGTAATTTTTTTGTCCCCCGATCCATCCGAATCGGGGCCGAAAGTTATGTATTAATATGAAATTCAACAATAATGCTTACAATCCGTAAGTTTAGCACCGGTAAAAACGACTGCATCGGCACATAATTTCCCGTTTCAGCCTAATTAAACCTCCGAAAAGGCCTTTCAGACCGCTTTCAAGGCGTCTTGGTCCCTGCAAAGCGGGATTAACAAAATTAAAGAAATTGTTATCTTTTCTCAATTTCGGGGGTGAAAAGCCCTCCTTCGGCAAATATTTCGACATTTTTTTGCGGTTTCCTAAAACCGGACAACAAAAGGAGGCCATTTCTTAAAATATATCAAAAACAAACGCCCGTTTTCCGCTTCCGTCCCTTCCGATTCGCCGAACCGTCAACCCGGAATCCGACCGCGCACCGCTCAGATAATGATAAAATTTCAAAATAAGCAAACTCATTTCTACATTTTTGTAAAAATATTTTGAATATTATTCAATCCAATTACAACAAATCAAAACAAAATCTTAAGTTCTTAATTAAGAACCGAATAGGCCGCATAAACACACCGGACAGAGCACCGAAACAGCCCTTTTCAGGCACTCCGGCTTACATTTCATCCATTTTGAATATTTGGCAAATTCATTTTAATTATTTTTCTTTGCCGCGTAAGAAAGTATCATCCACTTATGCAAAAAACGAAACTTCTACTCAACATTCTTGCACTTTTCCTATGCATCCTGCCGGCCGTATCTATGGCTCAGGGGGGGGGAAACGTGACCGTCAGTGGCATCGTCACTTCGGCGGATGACAAGCAACCCCTGATCGGGGTCAACGTGATTTCCGGAGCCACGAGCGGAGTGAGCACACTCGCCGACGGCACCTACCGGATAACCGTTTCGGCGGGGACCACCCTCACCTTCCAGTACATCGGTTACAAACCGTTCGAGTTCACGGTTCCCGCAGGCCGAAGCTCCGTTACCTGCGACGTCGCACTGCAAGGCGATTCGCAGACGCTCGACGACGTGGTGGTGATCGCCTACGGCGTCCGCAAAAAGGGCACCATCGCAGGCTCGGTATCGACCGTCAAGGCCGAGAAGATCGAGGACACCCCGGCGGCGGCCTTCGATCAGGCCCTTCAGGGTCAGGTTCCGGGCCTGACGGTACTTTCCGACTCCGGCGAACCGAGCGAGGCCGCAGCCATGGCCATCCGAGGCACCAACTCGATCAACTCCGGCACCGCGCCGCTCTACATTCTGGACGGCGTCGCCATTTCGAGCAGGGATTTCAACACCATCAACCCCTCCGACATCGAGAGCCTTTCGGTCCTCAAAGACGCTTCGTCCACCTCCATATACGGTGCGCGCGCGGCCAACGGCGTGATCGTCATCACCACCAAGCGCGGCCGCATGGCCGACCGCGCGAAGATCAACTACCGCATGCAGCTCGGTTTTTCGCAGATCGCCTACGGCAACTGGGACCTGATGAACACTTCGGAGCGCATCCAGTATGAGAAAGAGCTGGGGCTGACCGACGGCAAGAACTACAACGTGCTGGCCAAGACCGACGTCAACTGGCTCGACGAGGTGTTCAGCAACGCCGCGCTGCTCCAGAACTACGAGCTTTCCGTCTCCGGAGCCAGCGAAAAGACCAACTACTACGTTTCGGGCGGCTACTACAGTCAGGACGGTACGGCCGTGGGTTCGTCGTTCGAGCGCTACTCGATCCGCGCCAACGTCGAGCAGCGGGCCGCCAAGTGGCTCAAACTCGGCACCAACACGATGATGAACTACCAGACCATCGAGAAGGCCGACGACGGGGAATACACCCTGACCACGCCGATCTCGGCCGCACGCTTCATGCTTCCCTACTGGAACCCGCACCGCGCCGACGGTTCGCTGGCGTCGGTGAACGACGGTTCGTGGAAGGGCGAGGGGCAGAACCCGCTCGAATGGCTCAAGAACAACCCCGTAGACTACAAGAAGTACAAGATCATATCCACGGTCTTCGCCGAGGCGACCCCGATCGAAGGGCTTACGCTCCGTTCGCAGTTCGGCGTCGATTATTCGCACTCGACGGGCCGCGGCATCTCCTATCCGAGCTACGCCCCCAACCTCGGTTCGGGTACCGTACAGCGCAACTCCTCCGACGGAATGAGCCTTTCGGTCACCAACACGATCACCTACCGGTTCGACATCGACAACAAGCACATGTTCACCTTCCTCGCGGGGCAGGAGGGACTCGACTACCGGTACGAGGCCTTCTCCTTGCAGACCAAGGACCAGAACAACGACAAACTGGTGAACATCTCGTCGAGTCCGCGCGCCACCCGCTGGAACGACACCACCGACGACAACTACGCCTATCTGTCGTTCTTCGGACGCGCCGAGTACAGCTATTCGGACCGTTACTACGCCGACTTCTCGCTGCGTACCGACGGCTCCTCGCGCTTCGGCGCCTCGAACCGCTGGGCCGGCTTCTGGTCGGTGGGCTTCATGTGGAACCTGCGCAACGAGAAATTCATGGAGAACTCCCGCCGCTGGCTGACGCTGGCGCAGATCGCCGTCAGCACCGGTACGTCGGGCAACTCGGAGATTCCCAACTACGAACACCTCGCGCTGGTGACCGGCGGCCAGAACTATTTCGGCAACGCCGGCATCGCCCCCACCCAGCCGGGCAACGAGGAGCTGAGCTGGGAGAAGCTCTGGACGACCAACGTGGCCCTGCATCTGGGCTTCTGGAACCGGCTCAATCTGGACGTCGAACTCTACAACAAGAAGACGACCGACATGCTGATGGAGGTTCCCGAATCCTATGCCGACAAAGGCTACGGCTACCACTGGAGCAACGTGGGCGGCATGGTCAACCGCGGTGTCGAGCTGAGCCTGTCGGGCGCCGTCGTCGCAAGCAAGGACTTCCTGTGGAGCGTGAACGCCAACGTATCCTACAACAAGAACAAGATCACCGAACTCTATAACGGCGTCACGGAGTACGAAATGTCCAGCACCAACACCAAGCTGGTCGTGGGACACCCCGTGGGCGAATTCTACATCAACCGCTTCGCCGGCGTCAATCCCGCCAACGGCGACGCCCTGTGGTACACCAAGGAGGGCGAGCTGACCACCGAACTTCGCGACGAGGACAAGGTGCTGACCGGCAAGAGCTTCTTCGCCCCGTGGCAGGGCGGCTTCGGCACGACGCTGACATGGAAGGGGCTTTCGCTCTCGGCGCAGTTCGCATGGGTGGCCGACCGCTGGATGATCAACAACGACCGCTATTTCGACGAGTCGAACGGCCGCTTCGTCTCCTTCAACCAGTCGAAACGCCTGCTCAACCGCTGGAAGAAACCGGGCGACATCACCGACATTCCGCGCCACGGCGTCTACACCGAGTTCGACGACCGCCTGCTGGAGGACGCTTCGTTCCTGCGTCTGAAGAACCTCATGCTCAGCTACACCTTCCCGCAGGAGTGGCTGCGCAAGACCCGGTTCATCGGAGGCGCCCGGATTTACGCGCAGGCCCAGAACCTGTTTACGTTCACCAAATTCACGGGACTCGACCCTGAGGGTAACTCCAACATGTACCAAGCGCAGTATCCTATGGCCCGGCAATTCACCTTCGGACTCGACTTAACATTCTAAAACGGGACTATGAACATGTTACGCAATATAAAATTCCGACTTTCCGCCCTTGCGGTGCTTCTCCTCGCCACTTCGTGTCTGGACAAATACCCCGAATCCGCCATCCCCGAAAAGGATGCCATGAAGACCTTCGCGGATGCCGAGCAGACCCTCACGGGCATCTACGCCACCTTCAAGAGCAGCTCGCTTTTCAGCGGACGGCTCACGCTGCTGCCCGACATTCAGGCCGACCTCGTCTATGCCGTCGAGGGCAACAGCAACCAGTTCGGCAACTTCTGGCGCTGGGACGTCCGACCGACCGACCTCGACCTCGAAGGCGTTTACGCCGACCTCTACACCGTCATCAGCCGCTGCAACTTCTTCCTCGAACGCATCGACGAAGTGATGCGGAACGAAATCAGCGACGACAACCTCGAAGAGCTCGAAGAATACACCGGCGAGGTCTACGCCATCCGCGCGCTCTGCTATTCGGAGCTGCTCAAGAATTACTGCAAGGCCTACGACCCCGCCACCGCGCAATCGGAGCTGGGCGTGGTCATCCGCACCAAATACTCCACGCCGGAGCCGATCCGCCGCGCGTCGCTGTACGACTCCTATAAGTTCGTGCTCGACGATCTGGCGGAGGCCGAGAAGCGTCTCGACAAGGAGGAAGACGCCTACAGCAACGAGTACATCACCTCGGCGGCCGCTCAGGCGCTGCACGCCCGCGTGGCCCTCTACATGCAGGACTGGGATACCGCCATCGAATACGCGAGCATCCTGATCGACGAAAAGAAGAGCACCTTCAAGCTGGCCGACGCCAAAACCAAGTACAACGCCGACTACACCTTCTTCGACTACATGTGGGCCTACGACCTGAGCTACGAGATCATCTGGCGCATCGGTTTCACGGAGACATCCTACGGCAGTCCGCTCGGAACGGTGTTCCTGAACTTCACCAAGGACCTCACCTATTTCTACCCCGACTACGTGCCGGCCACCGCGGCGCTGAACCTGTACGACGACGCCGACCTGCGCTATTCGGGTTACTTCGCCGGCAAGGAGGAGGGGCTGACGATCGGCTACACCAACGGACTGGACTGGCCGATGCTGGTGAAATACTACGGCAACCGCAACTTCACCGACAAGCTGATCTTCCACGTCTCGATGCCCAAGCCGTTCCGGCTGGCCGAGCAGTACCTGATCCGCGCCGAAGCCTACTGCCGCAAGAACGACTTCACGAAGGCCGGCAACGACCTCACGGCGCTGCGCAAGATGCGCTACGCTTCGGGCGGCACGCTGAACGTCTCGAAAAACAACTGGCTGCAGACCATCTCCGACGAGCGCGTGCGCGAACTCTACATGGAGGGTTTCCGCCTGCACGACCTCAAGCGCTGGGGCAGGGAGTACGCCGACCTGAACGGCGGCTACAGCATCCGCCGCACGCCGCAGTCGTGCTCGCAGCCCGAAGGCAGCTCGCTCAAGATCACTCCGGACAATCCGCTCTTCGTATGGCCGATTCCCCAGCACGAGCTGGAGTCTCCCGGCTCGGAGATTCTGCCCAACGAAAGCAACCGATAGCAACAACGAACAGACCATAAACAATGAAACAAATTATCACGGTTTTATTTGCAACGGGACTCCTCGCCGCCCTCTTCACCGGCTGCAAGGAGGAGTACAAGACCTATTCGGACCGGGAGTTCGTCATGTTCGCCGACACTGCGGCGACCTACATGGTGCTTCAGGACAAGGAATACTTCTCGGTTCCCGTCACCTCGACCGTCGCGTGCGATTACGACCGTACGTTCGGCGTGGAGATCATCGACAAGGGCAGCAACGCCATCGAAGGGCTGCACTACGCCCTGCGTTCGAACACCATCACCATAAAGGCCGGCCAGCGCGCCGCCAACGTAGAGGTGCGCGGCCTGTACGACAACATCGAGCCGACCGACTCGCTGGGCTTCATCCTCAAGCTGGTCATGCCCGAACAGGTCAACTGGAATCTGTACCACGACCAGACCAAGGTCGTGATGATGAAGAGCTGCCCGTACGACGTCAACGACTTCACGGGCTGGTGCGTCGTGACCTCGCTCTTCCTCAACCAATATCCCGGCATCGAGAACACTTCGCTCCAGCGGCTTATCCGCACCGAGAAGCACCCCACCGAGGAGAACATGATCATCCTTCACGACTGGCTCTTTTCGGGCTACGACGTGACGATCCGCCTCGACCCGACCGATCCGGCCGAACCGCTGGTGACCATGGACAAGAACCAGATACTCGCAGACGAAGGCTCGGTCTTCGGACAGATCCTCGGCGACAACAAGATTCTGGTCACCAACAGCCCGCTCTACGACTCCTACTTCAATTCGTGTCAGAAATACGTCACGCTCTGGATCAAGGTCCACGTCGAGAACATGGGCGAGAACGTCGGTCTGGTAGGCCACTTCTACAACATCATCGAGTGGGTCAGCGACGAAGAGGCCGACCGGCTCCAGCGTGAAGAGGGCATGAAACCGGGCGGAGTCATCACGCCGCACGCGCGCTAAATCCATTAAAGCAGAAAAAGACAAGAGATATGAAAAGGCACTATTTACACTTGGTGATGTCACTGCTCGCGGGAGCATGTCTGGCGGCCGCTTCGTGTTCCGATTCGGACAAGGAGATCAAGGCTCCCAGCCCCAACTTCCCCGAAGCGGTCTCCCCGACCATCGGAGCCGGAGAGACCTTCACGATCGAAATCGACCCCAATCAGGATTGGGAGGCAAGCGTCCCGACCGCAACGGCCGCATGGTTCTGGATCGAGGACGGAACGCAGAAAGTCTGGACCCTGCGCGGCGGCGCAGGCCCGGCCCGGATCGTCATCGCCGCGGCCGAACTGGAAGAATTCGACGACAACCGCGTCTGCGAGGTGACCATGACCATGGGCGGACAGAGCAAGGTCATCGCCACGATCACGCGCGGCACGCTCCAACGCGGCTTCACGCTCCGCACCTGTCAGCTGGACGAGTACGGCGACTTCATCTACAACCCCGACGGCACCGAAAGCGGGCTTACCTACCTCTACGGCACCGACCCGGCCGAAAACATCGCCCTGACGTGGCCCGAAGGCCGCACCGGATTTTCGATGCCGGTACTCGTGGAGGCCAACTTCGAATGGGTGCTCGGCAAACTGCCGGAGTGGCTTGAGATTCCGGCCAAGACCATCGGCGAACCGGGCGCGCAGCTCGAACTGCGCCTGCAGGGCGACGCTTCGCGCTACCCGCTCGACGGAGCCGAGGAGACGCTGGTATTCACCGACAAGAACAACTCCGAAGTGAGCTACGAGATTCCGATCTCGATTCCGGCCTGCCGCGACATCTTCTCCGTCAGCGGCATGAGCGCCGAGACCAAATTCAACGCCAAGGCCGAATATTTCAACAGCATGAACGGCGACTGGGTTCCGGGCAGCGCGATGGGCAGCGTCCAGAGCATCGACGGCGCGAAGTTCTACCTCTTCGCGGAGGTCCCGCAGCAGTGGGGCGACCCCTACCTGAGCGCCGAAGCCGAAGACCTCGCATGGATCCTGCTGACCGAGGAGCCGTGGGACAGCACGCCCGGCAGCGACGTCGTACAGTCGCGCCAGTTCACCGTGGGCGTGACCGAGAACGGCGGCGAAGCCCGCAAGGCATACCTGCTGGCGCTGCCTGCGGCGGTCGCCGAAACGATCTCCGACCCCTATCAGCTCATCGACGCGGAGATCCGCGACGAATACAAACAATATCTCGTCACCACCATCAATCAGGAGGCCAATCCCGGCTCCATCTCGGCGAACAACCCCGCAGGCATGACCGAAATCGGCGCCGCCTTCGAGAAACTGCCGGCCGACGACTGGTACATCGGCGAATTCGGCGTCAGGGACGGCTACAAGCTCATCTATACGAAGGAGTGGTCGAACGATCCCGAATCGACGCTGACCGTGGACCGCGAATATACCGGCATCGCCTTCTTCGACTACGACCTGCAGCCCATGAGCGGCGAGGAGAGCTGGCTCTCGGTACGCAAGACCGCGGAGGGCATCATCGTCGACATGGACCCCGCCAAGGACAAGTGCGGCGGCAGCTCGATGGCGAACGAGGGCATCGCCCACATCGGTTTCGCCGTCTTCACCGACGCCGACGGCCGGTTTGCGCTCATCCAGTGCATCTACGACGAGAATTACCCGATCGGCGGTGGCGGCGAGGGCTTCGAAGTGAAGTTCGCCATGCCCGATCTGGTGAGCGGCGCGACGCTGGTCGAGATCACGAAGGAGAACTACGAAACGGTCGCAGGCGGCAACACGGACCTGCTCGCCTCGTTCGCCGAGAACCTCGGCATGGGAGTTCCGCAGTACATGCTGACCTACACCTCGGCCGAACCTTCGAACGCCGTACTGGAAGTCTCGCCCTACCAGCAGATCATGCTCATGCCGATGTCGGGCGCCGAGTGGCTCGACTACGAACCCCTCTCCGACACGCAGATTCTGGTCTCCATGGCCAAACCCGAAGCGGAGCAGGCTTCCTACGGCATGCTGCAGTTCATGGACGGCAGCTGGAACATGAAATGCATCGTTTACTGTACGCCCGCGTTCTAAACACCACCCACACGACAGGTCCCCGTTCGAAGGGGCGGGGACCCGTTCTATACGACTACAATTTATGGAGAATATACAGAACAGGTTTTTAGATATGAAACTTTTAAAAATTTTCGTAGCGGCGATTCTCGCACTGGCAGCGGCCCTCACCGGCGGATGTTCCGACGACGACGGCATCGACAACCGCGATCTCGACTACGGATACGTCCAGTTCAAACTCTACAAGGAGGCGTCCTACGACGCCGTCAGCCGGGCGCAGAAACCCCAGCTCGACTACCTTTACGAAGCCGCCAAGGTGCAGGTGTCGCTCGGCTGCAACGGCACGACCGTCACCCAGACGCTGACGCTCTCGGCCTCCGACAAGGAGAGCGCCGAGTTCGGCCTGCGCAGCGAGAAGCTGCGGCTGCTGACCGGGCAGTACCAGATCATCACCTTCTCGCTCTACGACGCGAACGACGAGCTGATATACAACGGCATGCCCCTCGACGACAGGCTCGTCGTCGAAGCCGGCGGGCTGCAGGTCCACGACCTGACGGTCGATGTCGAACCGCGCGGAAAAGTGCGCTTCACCATCCGCAAGGACCTTTCGGACTTCACCGAGACGCCCGTCACCCGTGCGGCAGACAGGCAGTATACCTTCGACGAGATCGCCTTCATCAGCCTCACCGTAAAACAGGGCGAGACCAATGAACAGACGACCTTCAAGATGCTGCCCACGAAGTTCTCGATCCACTTCGACGAGGACGACGACACGTTCGGCTACCAGACCTCGTCGCTCGAATGCGACACGCTGCTTTCGCTCAAGGCCGGCAGCTACAAAATGATGCGGTACGAGACCTACGACAAGAACAAGCTGCTGCTGGAGACCAACAAACGGCCCAAGAACCTCGACTTCGCCATCGAGGACAACAAGACCACCGAAACGGAGGTCGGCGTCACGCTCTACGAGGCCGACGAGTATATCCGCGACTACTATGCACTGTACGAAATCTGGAAGGCGCTCGACGGTCCCAACTGGTATTTCTCCGGCGAGAACTACCCCGCAGGCACCAACTGGGACTTCAACAAGGACCCCGACCTCTGGGGCATCCAGCCCGGCGTGGAGGTGCACTCCAACGGCCGCGTGGCGAAGATCACGCTCAGCGACTTCGGATTCCGGGGCCACCTGCCCGCGGCCATCGGCCAGCTCACGCAGCTGATCGAGCTTTATCTGGGTTCGCACAACGACGCCAACCTGCTCGAATACGATCCCTCGATCGCGCCCGACAAGAGCCTGAGCGAGCGGAACCGCACCCGCATGGAGCGCAACAAGGAGTTCCTCCGCCTGATCCACACGCCGACGCAAACCACCGAGCCGATCGCCCGCGCGCTCAAGGAGCACGACCTGACCATTCCGGGCATCTCGCTCTACGAGGAGAACTATACCGAGGACGAGATCATCGACCGCAAAACCGGACTTCAGAAGCGCATCCGCCCCTACGACGTGGTGCACGGCAAGCTGACCAACGGACTCAAGTCGATCGACCCGGCCATCGGCAAGCTCGAAAACCTCGAATACCTGTTCATCGCCAACGGCGAGATCGAAACGCTGCCCGACGAGCTGGCAAACCTCAAGTCGCTGACCGACGTCGAGGTATACAACTGCCCCAAGATGACGCAGTTCCCGATGGCGCTCGCCAAGCTCCCGGAGATGATATCGCTCAACATTTCGAACAACTCGCAGTGGTCGGCCGAAGAGGTCTACAAGGGTCTGGACGCCATCGCCAACGGTCCCGCGAAGGAGAAGCTACAGATTCTCTACGTCCGCGACAACAACCTCCGGGAAGTGCCGGAATCGTTCCGGAACCTGAAGAAGATCGGTCTGCTGGACTTGGCCCAGAACCAAATCGAGACGATCCATCCGCTGGGCAAGGAGGTGGCTCCCGTGAAGCTCTATTTCGACAACAACAAGCTCACGTCGCTTCCCGCCGACGGAAACGGGCTTTTCTGCACCATGGACGACATCGAGACCTTCTCGGCGACCTACAACAAATTCACGAAGTTCCCCAACATCTTCTCGGCCAAGAGCAAGTTCACCATCGGGGAGGTCGATTTCTCCTACAACGAGATCGACGGCTTCGAAGGCGAGGAGGACGGCACCTTCCGGGGCCTGAACATCGAACAGCTCTCGCTCGCGGCGAACAAGTTCACGAAGTTCCCCAAATGCCTCGGCACGACGGGATCGCTCGTCGCGTACATCATCCTGCGCGGCAATATGATCGACGAAATCCCCGAAGGGTCGTTCTCCGGCAAGTACTCGACTTCGATGACCTCGCTCGACCTGACCTACAACAAGCTCAGCAAGCTGCCGAAGGATTTCACGGCCGAGCAGCTGCCCTACCTCTACGGGCTGGACGTCTCGTTCAACTCGTTCGACAAGTTCCCGTGGTCGCCGCTCAACTGCGCGGGCCTGACGGTCTACGCCATCCGCGGCCAGCGCGACGCTCAGGGCAACCGCTGCCTGCGCGAATGGCCCACGGGACTCTACCAGCACACCGGCCTGCGCGGATTCTACATCGGTTCGAACGACCTGCGCAAGATCGACGACACGATCTCCTACCTGATCTACCACCTCGACATCAGCGACAACCCCAACATCACGTTCGATGCCTCGGCGATCTGCTACTACTGGCAGCAGGGCGCCTACAACCTGATTTACGACAAGACCCAGAATATCCTGAACTGCGATAAAATGCTCGAATAACCACTAAGGAGAAATGACAATGAAAATAACGAATTACATACCGGTTATCCTCTGCTCGATCGCATTGTGCGGCTGCTCCGACGCCGCCAAAACCGTCGGATTCGGCACCGACAGCGACGCCATCGAAGCCCCCCGCCACGGGAGGAACCCACACCGTCAGGGTGTCGGCGGAGAAAGAGTGGGTCGCCACCACCGACGAGCCGTGGATCACCGTCTCGCCCGCCAACGGCCGCGGCACGACCGAATGCCGCGTACTCATCGACTCGGCCCTGACCGACCAGCCCCGCAGCGGCGTGATCCGCATCATGGAGCAGAACACTTGGGTCAAGAAGGAGATCGCCGTCTCGCAGAAAGGCTTCGACTACCTCATCGGCATCGACGACAAGGAGGTCACCGTCGCCAACTACGCGGCGTACGGCACGCGCCACTTCGACGTCAAGATAAAGACCAACGTGGATTTTGACGTCAAGGTTCCCGAATCGGCCGAAAACTGGCTCAAGTTCGAGAAGCCGGCGGTCGAATTCGACCGCGGCATCCGTCCGCGCGAAGTGACCGTGCGTTTCAACTGGAACATCAACTCGCAGCCCAATCCGCGCATCGCCGACGTCACCTTCGCCTCCAAGAAGGAGGTCGAACTCGTACGCCACGACAATCTGGTCGTCACGCAAGAGGCTGCCGAACCGATCGAGGAGAACACCCGCGGCGGCGACTCGATCGCCCTGCTGGCCATCGCCCGCACGCTCGAAACCAACGTAAGCTGGGAAAACGGCGAACGCATGGACAACTGGGACAACGTGATCCTCTGGGAAGAGGGCATGGAGGGTTACACGCCCGAAAAGAAGGGCCGCGTGAAATACGCCCGGTTCTTCATGTTCAACACCAAGGAGGAGCTGCCTTTCGAGGTGCAGTACCTGACGGCCGCCGACGAGCTGAGCTTCTACAGCAACGTCAACGCCTTCCTCAAGGACCTCACCACGGGAGAGTACATCACCAAACTCACGCAGCTGCGCCGGCTCACCATCTCGGCCTACGGTCTGGTATCGCTGGACAAGAACTTCACGGCGCTCAAGAACCTCGAATACCTCGACCTGAGCAGCAACAACTTCCAGAAGATTCCCGAAGAGATCAACCCGACCAACTTCCCCAAGCTCCGGACGCTGAACATGGGCGCCAACACGCGCAAGAACATCTACGACCTGAGCAACACCGTCGAAACCAACTACGGCGGCCTTGTCGAAGAACAGGGATTCCCGCGCCGCATGATCGAATGGGACCTCGACACGCTGGTGCTCTCGGTCAACTACCTGCAGGGACCGCTGCCCAAGATGGATGACTGGGAGAAATACACCGAGCAGGACATCATCGACGCCGACACGCTGCCCCGCGCGCTGATCGGCACCCCGAAGGTGATGCCGCACACCAAGCGGTTCGCCATCAACCTCAACCGACTGACCGGCGAGCTGCCCGACTGGCTGCTCTACCACCCGGCGCTCGACTGGTGGGTCCCCAGCGTGCTGGTCTTCACGCAGGAGGGCAAGGATGCGAGCGGCGCGCTGGCCGGATTCACCAACGAACCCGCCAACATGAACTACTACTACGAATTCTACGAGGGATACAAGAAAGACCCCGGCACGGAAGAAGAAGAGGAGGAGACGACCAAATAATTATGACGATGAAAAACTATCTATACGGCATTCTTGCCACCGCTTTACTGGCATTTACCGCATGCACCAAAGAGGAGCTGTCCGCCCCGGAGCCGGCTCCGGCACCGGACGTTCCGGCCGAATACCGTTCGGGGGAGGTGCTGGTGAAATTCGCACCTTACGTAAGCGACATCCTCGACCGGGAGGGCATCACCCGCAGCGGCGGCCCCGCGACCCGTTCGGGCATTCTCTCCGTCGATGAGATTCTGGACATCGTCGGCGGTTACGAAATCGAGCGCGTCTTCCCTGTGGACCCGCGCAACGAGGAGCGCACCCGCGAATCGGAACTGCACCTGTGGTACGTGGTCCGCTTCGGCGAGGAGTATACCGCCGCCGAGGTCGCCGAGAGATTCTCGGCGCTGGGCGAGGTGCAGCACGTCAGCGTCAACCGCACCATCCACCGCGCCTACAACGCCGGCAAAAAGGCGGCGCCCCTCTCCCGCAAGACGCTGGAAGCCATCCAGCAGCAGCGCGCGACCCGGACGGGCGAAGCCTCGGCCTATCCTTTCGACGACGTGCTGCTCCCGCAGCAGTGGCACCTCGTGAACCGCGGCAACATGTTCGGCGGGAAATCCATCGTGGACGCCGACGTGCAGTGCGAGCAGGCGTGGGAACTCTCGACGGGCGACGAGTCGATCGTCGTGGCCGTCCTCGACGAGGGCGTGATGATCGAGCACCCCGACCTGAAGAACAACATGTGGGTCAACGAGAACGAAATCTACCGCTCGCACAAGGACAACGACGGCAACGGCTATCAGGGCGACGTCTACGGCTACAACTTCGTCAAGAACACGGGCGTCATCTCGTGGGACGACGTCAGCGACACCGGCCACGGCACGCATGTGGCGGGCGTAATCGCCGCGCAGAACGACAACGGCATCGGCATCAGCTCGATCGCCGGAGGCCGGGGCAGCATCCCCGGCGTGAAGATCATGTCATGCCAGATATTCTCCGGCGACGCCGCCGGCAACGCCCTCTCCACGGTCAAGGCCATCAAATACGCCGCCGACAACGGCGCCGTGGTCCTGCAGTGCAGCTGGGGCTACGTCTCCGGACTGGCCAACAGCTACGAATGGGGCGATCAGGGCTTCAAGACGCAGGAAGAGTGGGAGCAGGCCTGCCCGCTCGAAAAGGAGGCGCTGGAGTACTTCATACACAACGCAGGGTCGCCCAACGGCCCGATCGAGGGTGGTCTGGCGATCTTCGCCGGCGGCAACGAAAACGCCCCCATGGCCGGATTCCCCGGCGCCGCAGACTACTGCATCTCGGTCTCCGCGACGGCCGCCGACTACACCCCCGCCGTCTATAGCAATTACGGTCCGGGCATCACGATAGCGGCTCCGGGCGGCGATCAGGACTACTATTACGAATACTTCGACGACGACCACAAGCGCGGCGAGATCGGCTGCGTCCTCTCGACGCTGCCCTACAACGTCAGCGAAAGCGGCTACGGATACATGGAGGGCACCTCGATGGCCTGCCCCCACGTTTCGGGCGTCGCGGCGCTGGGACTCTCCTACGCGGCCAAACTGCGCCGCCACTTCACGGCCGACGAATTCAAGGCCCTGCTGCATGAGACCGCGACGCCGATCGACGACTACATGAGCGGCATGAAACTCTACTACCGCTACGTGGCCGACGTGGGGCTGAACCAGCCCATGCAGCTCAACAAATCCAACTACCGCGGACAGATGGGCGCCGGTCAGGCGAACGCCGCCAAACTGCTCAACGCCGTTGCCGGCAACGGCACGCAGGTGTCGTTCCCCAACCTCTACATCAACCTCGGCGGCGAAGTGACGGCCATACCGGCCAACTATTTCCTCGGCGGCGAGACGATGACCTATACGGTCTCGATCTCCGACACGACGGTCGCAACGGCCTCCGTCGAGGGCAGGAAACTGACGGTCAAGGGACTCAAGAGCGGCACGACCAAGGCCAGCATCACGTCGAGCTGCAACGAGACGCACACCTTCAACATCACGGTGCGCAAGGTCGCGAACGGCAACGGCTGGCTCTAACCCCGCAACGATGCGCAAAACAGCGACGATAACACGCATGCTTCTCTGCTGCGGAGCGTTGTGGGCGGCTCTCGCCGCCCCGCCGCTCAGCGCCCAGATCCGCATCGTCCCGCGCGCCAAACTCGACAGTCTGGCCCACCCGGCCACGGCCGCGGGAGGAGCCGAAGCGATGCGTTTCGAACGCACGCTGATCGACGCCGGGCATATCGGCGAGGACGACCTCCCGCCGGTCTACACCTTCCGGTGGCGGAATACGGGCGGCAAGCCGCTGGTCGTCACCCGCGTGCAGACCACCTGCGGCTGCGCCGCGGCGAGTTGGGACAAAAAGCCCGTCGCACCGGGCGGCGAAGGCGCCGTGACGGTGACCTACCGTCCCAAGGGACATCCGGGGGTTTTCGACCGGCGGATTTTCGTCTACACCCAGCTCTCGGACAAGGAGCCAACGGCAATCCTCAGCCTCCGGGGCGCAGTCACGGCCTCGGTGCGCACGGACGACGACTATCCCCATGCGATGGGCGCGCTGCGGCTCAAGCAGCGGACCGTCCGCTTCGGCCGCACGGACAAGGTGCAGAGCGAGCGTATCGAGTGCCTGAACGCGGGCGACAAACCGCTGACCCCGCTCTGCGACGAGGGGTTCGCGGCGACCGGCCTGAGCTTCGCCTGCGAACCGGCGACGCTGGCACCCGGCGCAAAAGGCGATCTGGTCGTCCGCTTCGACCCGGCCAAAGCCCCGCAGCCGCTCCGGCGGACTCCCCTGCCGGTCGGGGGACCGGACGTGCCGCCGAGTCAGCGCATGTTGTGGATCGAGTTCGGGGAAACAGAATAAAAAACAGGATAAAAACAAGTCATATGAAAAGATTTTTGAGATTTGCGGCCCTTTTGTCGGCCCTCGCGCTGCTCGGCGCCTGCGACGACAATATGTACGTAACTCCGCTGGAGGTGACCAACAACAACATCGCGGGTACGTGGCAGCTGGCCGAATGGAACGGCGCGCCGCTCGCCGAAGGCAGCTTCGTCTACATCGAATTCATCCGCAAGGACGCCAAGTACGTCATGTACCAGAACCTCGACAGCTTCGGCACCCGCAAGCTGACGGGCCGTTTCGTCATCGACAACGACGCAGAGCTGGGTGCGGTCATCCGCGGCAGCTACGATTACGGCGCAGGCGACTGGGCGCACCGCTACATCGTGACCGACTTCACCGAGACCTCGATGGTCTGGACGGCCAAGGACGACCGCTCGGACGTGCAGGTCTTCGTGCGCTGCGACGGCATTCCGGACGAGGTAACCGGCGGAAAAACAGAAGAATAAAGGAAATAAAAAGTTCGCGCCGGAAGGCGCCGGAAGGGATGTCCGGACCGGGCGTCCCTTTTTCGTCGTCCCGGCCGTCCGGAACGCCCGCAGAGAGCCGCGGAGAGCCGCAGGAGTTGGCAATGCGCGGAATTTGCACTATCTTGCGCAAAATTACGACGACAATGACACAGGAGCTGCAATTCATACCTTTCGAATCCCGTTCGGACAAAGGCTGGGCCGAAGCGTGGGACCTTTACGAAGAGTCGTTCCCCCGCTGCGAACGCTGGAACGCGCAAGGGTACGACCGGGCGTTCGGCGATCCGCGCTTCGAAGCCGACGGCATCTGGCGCGGCGAAGAGTTCATCGGCATTCTGTTCCACTGGAACGCCGGAGCGTACCGCTACGTCGAGCATCTCGCCGTTTCGCCCGCCCTGCGCGGTCAGAACATGGGTTCGAAGGCACTCACGGCATTCTGCCGGAAGGTCGGCCGCGTCATTCTGGAGATCGACCCGCCGGTGGACGACATCTCGATCCGCCGCCGTCACTTCTACGAACGGCTGGGCTTCGTCGCCAACCCCTACGAGTACATCCACCCTTCGTTCCGCAAGCCCTTCACGCCCCATCAGCTGATCCTGATGAGCTATCCCGGCCCCCTGACATACGACGAAGCCCGCGGCTTCGCGGACTTCGTACGGGAGACAGTGCTCGGCTATTCGGAGCACGAAGCCCCCACGCTGCCGAAATTACCGTAAAACGGAGGCTCCGGGCAGACCTGTTTACAAGATTCCGACCAGATATTCGGTGACGAAATAACCGCCCGCCACCAGCCAGACGTACAGCAGACCCGCCAAGACGAAGGGTTTCGCCCCGGCCTGCCGGAACTTGTCGATACTCGTCTCGGTACCCAGCGCCGTCATGGCCATCGTCAGCAGGAAGGTATCGGCGTATTCGATCGCGCCGTTGAGCGGAATCTCGCGGACGCTCTCCACGCCGAACAGGTATTGCAGCAGCGAATTGAGGCAGATGATCCCGATAAACCCGAAGGCGAACCACGGCACGGCGATCTTGCTCTTCTCCCTGCAGGCTCCGGAACTCTTCCGGCGGCCCAGCACGAAGCCCATGACGACCAGCACCGGCGCGAGCATCATCACGCGGATCATCTTGGTAATCGTGGCCGTCCCCGCGATTCCCAACGCATCGGTCGGGTCCATCGCATTGCCGGCTCCGGCCACATGAGCCACTTCATGCAGCGTACTGCCCGTGTAGACGGCCACGCCCGTGTCCGTAAGTCCATCGAGCAGCCCCATCCGGTACATCAGCGGATAGAGGAACATCGAGAGGGTTCCGAAAATCACGACCGTGGAGACGGCGATGGCGGTCTTGTAACCCTCGCACTTCACGACCGGTTCGGCGCCCAGCACGGCGGCCGCGCCGCAGATGGCGCTGCCCGTCGAGGTCATCAGCGCCGTATCGCGGTCTATCTTCAAGAGACGGCCCAGCAGGACTCCCCCGAAAATGGTGACCGTCACGATGACCAGATCGACGGCGACGGCCGGAATGCCGACAGCCGCCACTTCGGTCAGCGTCAGGCGGAATCCGTACAGGACGATGCCCCAGCGCAGCAGCTGCTTGGTGCAGAACTTGATGCCGGGGACCCACGTTTCGGGCAGTTTGTTGCGAAGGCTGTTGGCGTAGAGCATACCCAGCACGATGCCCACGATCAGCGGACTGAACGACAATCTTTTTACGATGGGAAAGCCGGCGATGTAGAAGGCCGCGAACGAAAACAGCGCGATCAGCAGAATTCCGTGCAGGGTGTTCGCCCTGTTACCTTTTTCCAGCATATGCTTGTATTTTTTTAATGGTCACTATAACCTTTTCTTTATTCCGCCGGCAAAGGTCGCATCTTTTAATGGAATATGAAACAAGAAATCATTATACACCATAACAAAAAGTTATACTAAAGAGCAAACGGGCGGATCGTCCCCGGAAGCGGCGGCAGGAAGAAGGGAGAAAACAGAGTCCGGAACCGCAACGTGAGCACGACCGGAATGCGGCAGGATCTCGGCGGAAACAGCGGCTGCGAAATGGCGGCAGAAATGGCGGCAGAAATGGCGGCGGGAACGGCGGCGGGAACGGCGGCGGGAACGGCGGCGGGGAGTGTCACGGAAACTGCAACGGAAACCGGGACAGGGAGCAGAACCGGAACCAAAACCCGAAACTGGAACCTCCTCTGAAAACCACGATTGGAACCGCAACGCTGAAACCGCCACTAAAACCGCAGCAAATACGCTCGTCGAGACTGCACCAAAAAGCCCGTCCGATCAGCGGTCGGCCCTTGCGAATTCGATGAACTGCCGGACGAGAGCCGACGGCTCGGTTTCGACGTGCACGAACGCGAAATCGCGCCGCAGGGGGAAGGTCTTCGAGGTCGATGATCCGCAGCACGCCGCTGCGCAGCTCGTCCACGACCGAGATCACCGAAACGATGGCCATGGCGTCGCTGTTGCGGACGAAAGCCTTGATCCCCTCGGTCGAGCCTAGCCGCATGACCACGTTGAGCTGCGGAATGCGGATGCCCGCGCGCCCCAGCGCCGCCTTGATGACTTCGAGCGTCCCCGATCCGCCCTCGCGCAGCACGAGCGGAATTTCGCGCAGCTCATCGGCCGTTATCGACTCGGTCCGCGAATAGGGACCGCCCGTGCGGGCCACCAGCACCAGCTCGTCGGGAGCGAAAACCGTATAGTGCAACCCCTGACGGCGGCTCAGGCTCTCGACCATTCCCAAGTCGATGCCGTGCCCGCCGAGCGCCTGCTCGACCTGATCGCTGTTGCCCGACATCATCGCGACCCGAACGCCCGGAAAGCGCGTCGTGAATCTGGCCAGAATCGGCGGCAGAAGGTATTGGGCAATGGTCGTGCTGGCCCCCAGCCGCAATTCGCCCACGGGAGCGTCGGCGCAGAGACTCATTTCATACTGCATGCGGCGGTAGTCGTCGGCCAGCCGTTCGGCGCAGGCGAGCAGGGTCTCCCCGGCCCCGGTCAGTTCGAGACGGCTGCCGCGGCGCACGAAAAGCTGTACCTTATATTGGGATTCCAGCTCGCCGATGTGTTTGCTGACGGCGGGCTGCGAGATGAAAAGCCGTTCGGCCGTCCGGGTGAAACTGAGCGTCCGGGCCGCCGTAATGAAGACTTTGAGTCGGAAATCGTCCATAACGTTCCAAATTAATGAGACAGCATCTTTTGCGGCAATCGGCGAAAATACGCGGCCGGAATTCGGGTGCACGACAGCCCGAAAACCGGGAACCGCACGCGGCTGCCGCGAGCGCACCGGAACCGCAGCGGCCGCAGGGGTCCGGCAGAAGCGATACGGCAGGCCCCGGAAGCCATGCAGCCAAAATCGGGCGGCGGAAATCGCCGCAAAGGCGATCGACGGCCAAAATCCGGTGCAGAAACCACCGCAAGACAGTTGACAGCCGAAAATCGGACGGCGGAAATCACCGCAAAGGCGATCGGCAACCAAAATCCGGCGCAGAAACCGCCACAAAACGATTGACCACCAAAAACCGGACGAATAAAAGTCGCTGCAAAGGCAATCGGCAACCAAAATCCAATGCGGAACCCACTGCAAGACAGTTGACAACCGGAAACCGGGCGGGCAAAGTCGCTGCAAGACGATTGACAGCCAGCAACCGGTCTGCCGGAACCATTGACAACCGGAGATCCGGCCGCAGAGAACTGCCGGAAACCGCCGCAGCGCGGCCGCTCCGGCGGATCAGCCGAGATGGCCCTCGTCGGCGAATTCCTTTACCGACTTGATATAGTGTGCGATAGTCTCCTGCATCGAAACGAACGATTTACCTCCGGCGGCGTTCTTATGGCCGCCGCCATTGAAGTACTTGCGGGCGAAGAGATTGACGTCGACATCTCCGCGCGAACGCAAGCTGACGCGGATGAACTTGCGGTGGGCCAGAAACATGGCCGACATCTTCATCTTCTTGACCGTCAGGGCGTAGTTCACGAAGCCCTCGCTGTCCCCCTGCTGGAACTGGAAACGGCGCATTTCGTTCTCCATCAGCGACATGTAGGCCACCGTCCCGTCCTGGATAATCTCCATCTTGCGGTTGATGGCATAGCCGAACAGCCGGGCGCGGCCCTCGGTATAGGCGTTGTAGACGTTGTTGTGAATGTCGGGAATGCTGATGCCCGTCCCGACCAGCACGGCCACGGCGCGGAACAGCTCAGGCGTGAGGAACGAATAGGCGAAATTGCCCGTGTCGGTCATGATGCCCACATAGAGCGCTTCGGCCATGCGGCGCGTAACGGCCTGCCCGCCGAACAGCGCTTCGACGATGGAGTAGACCAGAAAGCAGGTGCTCGACGAATCGGGATGCGAGAACGAGAGGTCGAAACCCTCGTCGGGCGAAAGGTGGTGGTCGATCAGCACGCGGCGGGCCGTCGTATTGGCGCCGATGGTCTCGCTGAGGATTTCGAGCCGCGAAACGGCGTTGAAATCGAGACAGAAGAGGATGTCGGCTCCGGCGATGGCGCGGGCGGCGCGGCCTTCGGTGTCGTTCTTGAAGACCACGACCTCCTCGATGCCCTGCATCCAGTCGAGAAAATAGGGGTATTTGTTCGGAACGACGCACGTCACCTCATGTCCCATCGACCGCAGCGCCTCGGCCCATGCCAGCGACGATCCCACGGCGTCGCCGTCGGGATTGGTGTGCGACACGATCACGATCTGCTGATGGGCGGGGGCAAGCAGTTCCCGCAGGCGTTCGAGACGCTCTTTCGATAACTCCATTTCGGCTCTGTTTCGCTAAATGATCTTTGCAAAGATACAAAAAAAGAAGAGATATGCAACCGCAGCCGCGGGAACGTACCGAAATAGCACGTTTCCATACTCCGGAAAGCCGGCGGCCGGCGATCCGGTTTCGGGGCGGCGGTTGTCGGTTCGGTATTTTTGCGTAGCTTTGCATACACAAAAAAAACGCATTATGGCTTGTTGTCTTCAGGTGGAGAACCTGACCAAATCGTTCGGCGATCTGGTACTCTTCGAAAATATATCGTTTGCGATCGAGGACGGGCGGCGCGTGGCCCTCGTCGCCAAGAACGGCACCGGAAAAACCACGCTCCTGAACATCATAGCGGGGCGTGAGGATCACGACGGCGGGGAGGTCGTACCCCGCCGCGATCTGAGGATCGCCTACCTCGAACAGAGTCCGGAATACCCGGCGGAGATGACCGTGCTGGAAGCCTGCTTCCACTCGGAGAATCCGCGCTGAAGGCCATCGCCGAATACGAACGGGCGATCGAAGAGCCGTCGGGCGAAGGATTGCAGGAGGCCATGGCCCGCATGGACGCGCTCGAAGCGTGGGATTACGAACAGCGGGCCAAGCGGATTCTGTCGCGGCTGAAGATCCGCGACTTCGGACAGCGGGTCGGGACCCTTTCGGGCGGACAGCTCAAGCGCGTGGCGCTGGCCAACGCGCTGATAAGCGAGTCGGACCTGCTGATCCTCGACGAGCCGACCAACCACCTCGACACCGATATGACCGAATGGCTCGAAGAGTATCTGGCGGCAAGCGGCGCGGGGCTGCTGATGGTGACGCACGACCGCTACTTTCTGGACAAGGTGTGCAGCGACATCCTCGAAATCGAGGACCGGCAGCTATACCACTACGCGGGCAACTACTCCTATTATCTGGAGAAGAAGCAGGAGCGCGAGACGGCACAGGCGGCCCGGCGGGAGAGCGAGACGAATCTCTACCGCCGCGAGCTGGAGTGGATGCGCCGCCAGCCGCAGGCGCGGGCGACGAAGGCCCGGTCGCGCATCGACGCCTTTCACGAGCTGGAAGCGCGCCTGCAATCGACGCGCAGCCGCGGCGAAGTGCGGCTCGACGTCAAGGCGTCGCGGATCGGGACCAAGATATTCGAAGCCAAGGAGGTCGGCAAACGGTTCGGCGAGCTGGTGATCCTCGACAAATTCAACTACAACTTCACCCGCTACGAGAAGCTGGGGATCGTGGGCGACAACGGCTGCGGGAAATCGACGTTCCTCAAACTGCTGACGGGGATCGAACGCCCTGACAGCGGGACGATCGAAGTCGGCGAGACGGTCCGCTTCGGCTATTACAGCCAGCAGGGGCTGGAGTTCGACGAGGGGAAGCGGGTGATCGACGTAGTGACCGAAATCGCCGAGCAGATCGACTTGGGCGACGGACGGCGCATGAGCGCGTCGCAGTTCCTGCAGCACTTCCTCTTCACGCCCGAAACGCAGCACAGCTTCGTGGCGCGGCTCAGCGGCGGCGAACGGCGGCGGCTGTATCTCTGCACGGTGCTGATGCGCAACCCCAATTTCCTGATTCTGGACGAGCCGACGAACGATCTGGACATCGTGACGCTCGGCATGCTGGAAGAGTATCTGCGCGCATTCAAGGGGTGTGTGATCGTAGTGTCGCACGACCGCTATTTCGTGGACAAGGTGGCCGATCACCTGCTGGTCTTCTGCGGCGGAGGCGAGGTCAGGATTTCACGGGCACCTACTCGGAATACGTGGCGTGGAAACGCGAATACGAAGCCGCACGCCACGCGCAGGAGGCGCAGGCCCGGCCCAAGCCGCAGGCGGTGCGGACGCAGGCGGCGGACGGCGCGCCGCGCAAACTCTCGTACAACGAAAAGCGCGAGCTGGAGGCGCTGGAGCGGGAGATTCCGGCGCTGGAAGCCGAAAAAGCGGCGCTGGAGGAGTCGCTTTCGTCAGGTTCGCTCGGAGTGGACGAGCTGACGGCCCAGTCGCAGCGCATCGCGGAGCTGATCGGGCTGATCGACGAAAAGACGATGCGCTGGCTCCTCCTGAGCGAGCGGTAATCGCCGGACGCAGAACGAAAAGCCGGGAAAACAGAGAACAGGCTAACAGAGCGCGAAAAACGGGCGGGCGGAAGAGCGAAGAACCGAGACAGAAGAAAAGCGGAAAACCGACCGCGGCCGGGAAAGCGGGGAACCGGAGAGGAACAGAAAAGCGCAAAGAACCGGACACGAATGGAAGAACGGGTAACCGGGCGCAGGCGGCAGAACGAGGAACCGGATAAACGAAGAACGGAAACCGGACGGGAAAAGCAGCCGCAGCCGGGAAAGCGGGGAACCGGAGGGGAACAGAAAAGCGCAAAAGGACGGATACCGCCGGAAAGACGGAAAACCGAAGCGAAAGAGACCGGACGACTTATAAACGACAACGGCGGAGCCGAATGCTCCGCCGTTGTCGTCTTATTCGGGTTCGGCCGTCGAATCCGGCCGCCGGGTTATTCGAGATTGAGCAGCGTCCGGTTTTCGAGGACCGTTTGCTGGGCTATGCGCTGGAGGTATTCGGCCTGTTCGGGCGGAAGGCCCATCGTGCAGTCGGTCTGGTAGGGTTTGCCGTAGATGGTCGTGAAGATCACGTTGGCCGCGAGGTAGCTGCCCGGCAGCGCGGGGTGAAAACAATCCTGCGCATAGAGCACGCAGTCGGGACGTTCGGCACGCACGCGGCGCCACGCCATACCCACGGGGGCGCACCACGCGTCGTTGTCGTAGGCCATTTCGAGGTAGCTCGTAATCAGCCGCTCCTGCATGGTCTCGTAGCGGTTGATGGGCGGGTATTCCGGAATCGGGAAGCGGTTGCCGTTCTTATGGCCCCACGTCATGTAGAAGATCACACGGGCGTCGGGTGAACCCGCATGCACGAGGCTGTCGAGCGTGCGGGCCTGCGGATAGACCTCGCGGGCAACCTGCCGCGTCGGCATGGCGGGCGCGGAGCTTTGCTCCTGCAGGACGACGTAGTCCCAGCCGCCCGCGGCCAGCGCCTTCAGCAGTTTCTGGTTCGTCAGGTGGCCGGAGAAGCGTTCGCCGCCTTTGAGGAAGCGCGTGCAGGAGACCTTCACCTTCTGCGTCGCGGCGATCTGCTGGACGATGGCCGGCATGTCGTTGTAATAGGTATAGCTGTTGCCGACCCAGAGCACGCGCAGCGAATCGGCGTCTTTGGCCTGCCCGGCGAGGGGCAGCAGCAGGAACAACAGAATACGGAAGAGGTTTTTTGTCATATCGTTGAAGTTTTTAGGGTTTTCGGTCGGTGGTTCAGTCCTTCGGGGCCTTATGGTCGGCGGCGTATTTGCGGCACCACACGGCGATGCCGCACTCGCCGCACTTCGGGGCGCGGGCCGTGCAGACGTAGCGGCCGTGGAGAATGAGCCAGTGATGGGCCACCGGCAGCAGGTGCGGCGGGATGTTCTTTTCGAGCGTCAGCTCGGTCTGAAGAGGCGTTTTGGGAGTTGGTCGTCAGGCCGATGCGGTTCGAGACGCGGAAGACGTGCGTATCGACCGGCATCACCTCCTTCTGCCACAACACCGCGCCCAGCACGTTGGCCGTCTTGCGGCCCACGCCCGGCAGGCGCTGCATCTGCTGCAGATCGCTCGGAACCTCGCCGCCGAACTCCGAACAGAGCATGCGGGCCATGCCCGCGAGGTTGCGGGCCTTGTTGTTGGGATAGGAGATGCTCTTGATGTAGGGGTAAATATCCTCGGCCGTGGCCGCGGCCATATCGAAGGGCGTGGGAAACGCCTCGAACAGCGCGGGAGTGGTCATGTTGACCCGTTTGTCGGTGCACTGCGCCGAAAGGATCACCGCCACCAGCAGCTGGTAGGGGTCGGTGTAGTGCAGTTCGCTCTCGGCCACGGGCATATGCTCCGAGAACCATGCGATTACGCCGTCGTAACGTTGTTTGGTCGTCATAAATGCTGTTTTTTACGTCGAAAAAGAATTTTCTTCACCAGAAAAATAGCCCCCTCCGGGCAGAAGACGAGCCGCGGCGTCCGCCGCAGATCGGCCCACCAGCGCGCGAGGTATTCGCCGACTCCGGCCCCCTTCCACGAGAGCAGCCAAAGCCCTACCACATGACGGCGGCGCAGAATGCGGAAGCGGTTGCGCGAAGCCGTGAAGCGTTCGTCGAACCAGAGACTGGTCTCCATCGCCGAATCGCGGCTCGCAAGGCGTCCCCTGTAGGAATCTCCGTGGCTCACGCTCCCGACCATGCGCCGGTGCACGGCCGTCACGCGGTCTATGAAGCGTATTCGGGAACGGCAGGCGAACCACAGCCACATGGGCCAGTCGTCGGTCAGCCATTCGGGATGCTCCTCAGGGCGGATCTCGGCATAGTAGGCCGCGATCAGCTCACGGCGGGCCAGCGCCGTGCAGTTGGGGACCGAAATGCCGAGCAGCATCTGCTCGAAATCGGTATAGTGCCGGTCGGGATCGGGTTTCAGGGTCCCTTCCGCCTGCCAGTATTCGTCGGCGCCCGTATAACACATGCCGCAACCGGGATCGGACTCCATCAGATCGGCCTGCATCTGCAGCTTGCAGGGGTCGGTCCACCAGTCGTCGCCGTCGCAGTAGGCCACGTATTTCCCGCGGCAGGCATCGAACGTGCGGCGGTAGTTGGCCCGCCAGCCGACATTGCGGTCGCCCGTCACCAGCCGCACGCGGCCGGGGTATTTCGCGGCGTATTCGCGGCAGATCTCCGCCGTTAGGTCCGTGCTGCAATCCTCGCCCAGCACCAGTTCGAAGTCGAACGAGGTCTGCTGGCTGAGCACGCTCTCGACGGCCTGACGCAGGTAGGGCGCGTGGTTGTAGGTGGTCATGCAGACCGAGACGAGCGGAGTTTCCATCGCAGTTACAGTTTGGTCAGTTTGGCGAATTTGGCCAGCAGGGTTTTCTCGCCCACGCTGTCGAAAGCCACGACCAGTTTATGGTCCGTGGCGAGGGTTTCGATGCGTTGGACGATGCCGACGCCAAATTTGGGGTGTTCGACGCGCTGGCCCACGGTGTAGTCGCCGCTGACGGGCATCGACGTCCCTACGGGCACGCCGCCGTCGACCGCCTGCCGCACGCCCACGCGGCGCATGCCGTCGGTCGAGGGACGCGGCGTCTGGACAAGGGCCGGATCGGGCCGGCCCGCAGGGGCGCGCGCCCTGCGGAGCCGCTGCGCGGGCGAAGCGCCGGGCAGGACCGGACTGGCCGTCGGCGGAACGCCCGCCGAAACTGCCGCCGCTGCCCCGGCCGCCGAAGCCGCCCTGCTGGCCGCCGTTATTGCCGCCCGCACGGTCGGCCTGCCGTTTCTGCTGGAAGCGGTAGTCGAAGCGGCGGCGCAGTTCGTCGATGGCCGAGGGGCCTTCGCCGTCCTGCGGGCGGCGCGGACGCTCCTCGCCGGCGTCGAAGTCGGCGCGGACATATCGGGGGTCGATCTCGCGCAGGAAACAGCTCGGACGCGAGAACTCCATATTGCCCCACTTGAAGCGCATCTCGGCATAGGAGATCGTCGCCTCGACCTTGGCGCGCGTCAGGGCCACATAGAACAGGCGGCGCTCCTCCTCGATGCCGTCGGGCGACTCGGCGGCCCGCTGCGAGGGGAAAAGGTTCTCTTCCAGACCGACGATATAGACGTATTTGTATTCGAGTCCCTTGGCCGAGTGGACGGTCATGAGCGTCACCTTGTTGCGGTCCTCAGGATCGTCCTTGTCCATGTCGGTCATCAGCATGACGTTCTGCAGCCACTCGTCGATGGTCGCCTCCTCGTCCTCCTGCCGTTCGCCGCTGCGGATCTCGGCGTCGCGCTGCTCCTTGAAGAGCTGCATCGAGTTGAGCAGCTCCTCAATATTGTCCAGCGCCGAGGTCGCCTCAGGGGTATTCTCGGTGCGGTAGGCGGCGATGATGCCCGAACGGGTGGCGATCTCCAGACCGAAGTCGTAAAGGCTCTTTTCGTTGCGGGCCAGAGACAGGCCGCGGATCATGGCGACGAAATCCGACACCTTGCGGGCGATGGTCTTCTGCACGGGATCGGCGGCGGGTTCGGCGACCAGCGTATCGACCGCCTCCCACATCGAGACGCCGCGCCCGGCGGCCAGCTCGGCGATGCGCTGGACGGTCGTGTCGCCGATGCCGCGCGCGGGATAGTTGACGATGCGTTTGAACGCCTCGTCGTCGCGCGGATTGATAACCAGCCGGATATAGGCCAGCATGTCCTTGACCTCCTTGTGATCGTAGAACGAACTGCCCTTGTAGATGCGGTAGGGAATGCCCCGGCGGCGGAGGTTGTCCTCCAGCACGGCCGACTGGCTGTTGGTGCGGTAGAGAATCACCGCCTCGGACCACTCGTCGCCCGTCTGGCGGATCTTGTCGCGCAGGTCGGAGACGACCATTTCGGCCTCCTCGCGGTCGGTATAGGCCTTGAGAATGCGGATCGGCTCGCCCTTGTCGCCCTCCGAGAAGCAGTGTTTCTCCATGCGTTTGGAGTTGCGGACGATCACCGAATTGGCCGCATCGACGATGGTGCGGGTCGAGCGGTAGTTCTGCTCCAGCTTGAAGACCATGGCGTCGGGAAAATCCTTCTGGAACGAGAGGATATTCTCGATCTTGGCCCCGCGGAAGGAGTAGATCGACTGCGCGTCGTCGCCCACGACGCAGACCTTCGAATGCAGCTGCGAAAGGCGGCGGATGATGACGTACTGGGCGTAGTTGGTGTCCTGATACTCGTCCACCAGAATATATTTGAACTGCTCCTGATAACGCGCCAGCACGTCGGGAGCGTCGCGCAGCAGGATGTTGGTCTGCAGCAGCAGGTCGTCGAAATCCATCGCGCCGTTGCGCTTGCAGCGCTGGCAGTAGATGTTGTAGATGTTGCCGAATTCGGGAATCTGCGCCTGACGGTCCTCGGCGGCGTAGACCGAATTGGCGAGGTAGGCGCCGGGGGTCACCAGACAGTTTTTGGCATAGGATATGCGCGAAGCCAAGAGGTTGGGCTTGTATTTCTCGTCCGGAAGGTTCAGCTCGCGGACGATGGTCTTCAGCAGGTTCTTGCAGTCCGAAGGTTCGTAGATGGTGAACGAATCGGGGAAACCGATGCGGTCGGCGTTCTCGCGCAGGACACGCGAAAAAACCGAGTGGAAGGTTCCCATGCGGATATAGCGGCTGCGGTTGTCGGGGATCATCTGCGCGATGCGTTCGCGCATCTGCTCGGCGGCCTTGTTGGTAAAGGTGAGCGCGAGGATGTTGAAGGGAGCCACGCCCTGCTCGATCATATAGGCGATGCGCGAGGTCAGCACCCGCGTTTTGCCCGAACCCGCACCCGCGATAATGAGCGACGGGGCGTCGTAATTCACCACGGCGGCGCGCTGAGCGGGGTTCAGACCTTGTAAAATAGGTGATTCTTTGGATTCCATGACGGCAAAGTTAATAAGAATTGAATAAGTTTTTTTCAAAGAAAATAATATCTTTGCATTGCAAACGTTAAAAAACTAAATCCGACGGCAATACAGCGAGGTTTTCGCCGTGCAGGCGCAAAGGCTGCGGGCAGAATGTGCGGGGCCGGGTTTGTCGGGCAGAGTGTGCGGAACCGGGTTTGTCGTCAGAATGTGCAGAGCCGGGGTTTTCGGGCTGAGCATGCAGGCCGAATATGCGGAACCGGATTTGTCGGCAGAGCATGCAGGCCGAATATGCGGAACCGGATTTGCCGGACAAAGTATGCCGGACCGAATATGCCGGACGCGGAAAAGAGGTAATGAAATTCAACAATATAAAACAATGAGCGAAGTCATCAACATCAAGGAACTCAACGAGCGCATCGAACGCGAAAGCGTCTTCGTGGATACGCTCCGTACGGAAATGGGCAAGGTCATCATCGGCCAGAGCCATCTGGTAGACACGCTGCTGATCGGCCTGCTGTCGAACGGCCACATTCTGCTGGAAGGCGTGCCGGGACTGGCCAAGACGCTGGCCATCACTACGCTGGCGAAGGCCGTGGACGCCGCCTTCTCGCGCATACAGTTCACCCCCGACCTGCTGCCGGCCGACCTGATCGGTACGCTGATCTACTCGCAGAAGAACGAGGAGTTCGTCGTCAAGAAAGGCCCCGTATTCGCCAACTTCGTGCTGGCGGACGAAATCAACCGCTCCCCGGCCAAGGTGCAGTCGGCACTGCTGGAGGCCATGCAGGAGCGTCAGGTGACCATCGGCGACAACACCTATCCGCTGCCGCAGCCCTTTCTGGTGCTGGCCACGCAGAACCCGCTGGAGCAGGAGGGAACCTACCCGCTGCCCGAAGCGCAGGTGGACCGTTTCATGCTCAAAGCCAAAATATCCTACCCCAAGAAGCAGGAGGAGCGCGACATCGTGCGCATGAACCTCGCCGGGGGAGGACTCCCCGCCGTCAACAAGGTCATCTCGCCCGAAGACATCGTCAAGGCCCGCAAGGTCGTGGAGGACGTCTACATGGACGAGAAGATCGAGAAATACATCATCGACATCATCTTCGCCACGCGCGAGCCGGCGGAGTACAACCTCCAGAAGCTCCAGAACCTGATCGCATACGGCGGTTCGCCCCGTGCGTCGATCTCGCTGGCCAAGGCCGCACGCGCCTACGCCTTCATCCGCCGCCGCGGGTACGTCATTCCCGAAGACGTGCGCGCCGTATGCCACGACGTACTGCGCCACCGCATCGGCCTGACGTACGAAGCCGAGGCCGAGAACATCACCTCGGAGGAGATCATCACCGACATTCTCAACAACGTAATCGTACCCTAACGATGCAGCAGACCGAGAACGATATTCTGAAACGCGTCCGTAAGATCGAGATCAAGACCCGCGGTCTTTCGAACGAGATCTTCGCCGGAAAGTACCATACGGCTTTCCGCGGACGGGGCATGTCGTTTTCCGAAGTCAGGGAGTACCGCGCGGGCGACGACGTAAGGGACATCGACTGGAACGTGACGGCCCGGTCGCGCAAACCCCACATCAAAATCTACGAGGAGGAGCGCGAACTGACGATGATGCTTCTGGTGGACGTCTCCGCATCGCGCATGTTCGGATCGACGGACCGCCTGAAGAAGAACATCATCACCGAAATCGCCGCCGTGCTGGCCTTCTCGGCCGCGCAGAACAACGACAAGGTGGGCTGCATCTTCTTCTCGGACAAGGTCGAGAAGTTCATCCCCCCCGAAGAAGGGGCGCAGCCACATCCTGATGATCATCCGCGAGCTGGTGGGCTTCCGGCCCGAATCGACGGGCACGAAGCTTTCGGAGCCGGTGCGGTTTCTGACCAACGTCAACAAGAAACGCTGCACGACCTTCATCCTCTCGGACTTCATGGATTCGTCGAAGGACAAGGCCGCGCTGGACGACGCGCTGAAGATCGCCGGGGGCAAGCACGATCTGGTAGGCATCCGCGTATACGACCCCGCGAGACGGAGCTGCCCGACGTGGGCATCGTCGAGCTGAAGGACGCCGAGAGCGGCCGCAAGGTATGGGGTGGACACCTCGTCGCGGGCCGTGCGGGAGCACTACGCCCGGACGTGGGAGCGACGCAGCGCCGAGATCGACTCGACGCTCAAGCACAACCGCATCGATTCGACGATGATCTCGACCGACGGCGATTACGTGGCCGAACTGTTAAAACTGTTCAAACAGCGATGAAACGACTTTTTGCAATAGCACTGCTCCTTGCGGGCGCGGCCGTCCGGGCGCAGAACGCACCGACGGTCACGGCGCGCATCGAGCCGGACAGCATCATGATCGGCGACCGGTTCGACCTGACGGTCGAGGTGGACAAGGATCTGGTGCAGGTGGTGCAGTTCCCGGAATTCGAAAACAAGGAGGGAAGCCCCCTCGAACTGGTCAAGGACCACCCGATCGACACGCTCGAACGCGACGGACGCCACCTCAGGCTGCGCAAGCGCTACACGCTGGCGGCGTTCGAGGAGGGCAAGTGGAACCTCGGACTGCCGGCCGTGCTGTATGCCGACAAGAACATCGTCGACACGCTCCGGGCGCGCGACTCGCTCTATCTGGAGGTGGCCACGTTCCAGATCGACTCGACCTCGCAGTCGATCTACGACCTGAAACCCCAGCGCAACCTGCCGTTCCGCTTCGCGGAGGTCAGCGGATACGCCAAATGGGGCGTGCTGGCCCTGCTGATGGTACTGGTGGCGCTCTATGCGCTCAAGCGCATTCTGGCCCGTTACGGCAAGGGGCTGGGCGACCTGTTCAAGCCCGCGCCGCCGCAGCCGCCCCACGTGGTGGCGATCAAGGCCCTCGAAGCGCTGCACAACCAGAAACTATGGCAGAACAACAGGCACAAGCAGTATTATTCGGGACTGACGGACATCCTGCGCACCTACATCGCGGCGCGCTGGGGCGTGGGCGCCATGGAGATGACCTCCGACGAGATCATCGAGGCGATGCGCAGCGAAGAGCTGCCCGACAAGGCCCGGATGGACCTTACGGCGATCCTGCGCGACGCCGATCTGGTGAAGTTCGCCAAGGCGACGCCCGACGGCGAGCAGAACGAAGCCGACTACCTGAAGGCGTTCTATTTCGTCGAGGAGACCAAGCTCGTCGTCGAAGAGGAGGAGCCGGAACAGCCGGACCCGATGCAAAACCAAAATGCGTAACAAGATGTACAGACTCCTATATATCGTATTTCTCTTTGCCGCCCTCGGCGCTTCGGCGCAGGACATGCCCGAACGCAGCGAGGTGCGCCGCGGCAACCGGCAGTACAACAAGGGCAATTACGAAAAGAGCATCGAGCGTTACGAGCGGGCTTTGGAGGCCGCACCCGAATCGTTCGAGGCCCGTTACAACCTCGGAAACGCGCTCTACAAGGCCGAACGGTTCGACAAGGCCGAGCAGACCATGCGGCAGGCGGCGGCCGATACGCTGCGCACGGACGACGAGCGCGCCCAAGCCTTCTACAACCTCGGAAACGCGCAGTTCAAGCAGCAGAAATACAAGGAAGCGCTCGAAAGCTACAAGCAGTCGCTGCGGCTGAACCCCTCGGATCAGGAAGCCAAATACAACTACGCCTACACCAAGCGTCTGATCGACGACGACGAAAACGGCGGCGGTGGCGGCGGCGACGACAAGAATCAGGACAAAGACCAGAACAAGGAGCAGCAACAGGGCGGTCAGGACCAACAGAACGGCGATCAGCAGAAAGACGACCAACAGAAGGACGACAAGGGACAGGGCGACGACAAGGAGCAGCAGGGCGACCCGCAGCAGAACCCCGCGCAGCCCGACAAGGAGCAGGAAGGCGATCCGCAGGGAGAGCCGCAGCCCGTTCCGGCCGGCATTTCGCCGCAGGAGCAGGAGCAGATGCTCGACGCCATTCAGGCGCAGGAGGACCGCACGCAGGACAAACTCAAGGAGAAGCAGGGCGTCGTGGTGCGCGGATCGAAAAACTGGTAAAAAAGAGGAACTATGCATTTCGCATCACCATATTATCTGTGGCTGTTGTCGGCGCTCGTGCCGATGATCGCCTACTACGTGTGGCGTACGCTGCAGGGCGGCGCGTCGATCCAGATTTCGAGCGTCGAAGGGGTCGTGCGCGCACCGAAGACCGTACGCTACTGGCTGCGGCATCTGCCGTTCGCACTGCGGCTGGCGGCGCTGGCCCTGCTGATCGTGGCGCTGGCGCGCCCGCAGGACGTCGAGCGTCTTTCGCGCACGAACACCGAGGGCATCGACATCATGCTGGCCATCGACGTTTCGGGTTCGATGCTGGCGCGGGACTTCCGCCCCGACCGCATCACGGCGGCCAAGGAGGTGGCCGGATCGTTCATCGCGGACCGTTACGGCGACCGCATCGGACTGGTGGCCTTCGCGGGCGAAGCCTTCACGCAAAGCCCGCTGACGACGGATCAGGGAACGCTCCAGACGCTGCTGGCACGCATCCGCAGCGGACTGATCGAGGACGGCACGGCCATCGGCAACGGACTGGCGACGGCGATAAACCGCCTGCGCGAGAGCGAAGCCAAGTCGAAGGTCATCATCCTGCTGACCGACGGCGTGAACAACCGCGGCGAGATCGCGCCCCAGACGGCGGCCGAAATCGCCAAGGCGCAGGGCATCCGCGTCTACACCATCGGCGTCGGCACCGAGGGCATGGCCCCCTACCCCGCCGTGGACATCTACGGCACGCCGACCGGAGGAACCGTCATGGCGAAGGTCGAGATCGACGAGAAAACCCTCAGGTCGATCGCCGAGCAGACCGGCGGACAATATTTCCGCGCCACGGACAAGGCCAAGCTCAAGGCCATTTACGACCAGATCAACCAACTGGAAAAGAGCAAGGTGGAAGTTACGGAACACGTCACCTACCACGAGCAGTTCCTGCTCTGGGTGCTGGCGGGTCTGGGGCTGCTCGTGCTGGAGTTCCTGTTCTCGAATCTGGTGCTGAAAAGAATACCGTAAAACGTAATTTGCAATGTTTAGATTCGCAAATCCGCAATATTTCTGGCTGCTGCCGGTCATACCCGCGCTGATCCTGCTCTTCTGGCTGGCGGCGCGCAACCGCCGCAAGCGGCTGGAGCGCTTCGGGCGCATGCAGGTATTGGAAGAGCTGATGCCCGAAGTTTCGACCGGGCGCGTGGCGCTCAAATTCATCCTCTTCTGCGCGGCGGTCGCGCTGCTCATACTGGCGGCGGCACGCCCGCAGTTCGGGTCGAAACTCCGCGAGGAGAAGACGCAGGGCGTCGAGATGATGCTGGCCGTAGACGTCTCGAACTCGATGCTGGCCGAAGATTTCGAACCCAACCGGCTGGAGAGGACCAAATACGCCATCAACAAGCTCTTCGACGGTCTGCATCAGGACCGCGTCGGGCTGATCGTCTTCGCCGGGGAGCCGAAGGTGCAGCTGCCGATCACCTCGGACTACCGCATGGCCAAGGCCTTCGCCAAGCGCATCGACCCGTCGCTGGTGCCGGTGCAGGGCACGGCCATCGGCAAGGCGCTGTCGCAGGCCCTGATGTCGTTTTCGGGCGAAACCGAGGAGAACCACAGCCGCGTCATCATCCTCATCACCGACGGCGAGAACCACGAGGACGACGCACTGGCGGCCGCACGGCGCGCCGCGGAGATGGGCATACGGATTTACACCATCGGCATCGGCACGCCCGAAGGCGCCCCGATTCAGATCGGCGGCGAATTCATCAAGGACGAGAAGGGCGACATGGTCGTTTCGAAGCTCAACGAGGAGATGCTGGCCCAGATCGCCGACATCACGGGCGGCGCCTATGTCCGTTCGAGCAAGCAGTCGATCGGTCTCGACGAGATCGTGAAGAGCATCAACGAAATGGAGCAGAGCGAGTTGTCGGTGATGCGCTTCGAAGAATTCAACGAACAGTACCAATACCTGCTGCTCGCGGCAATCGTGTTGCTGCTGGCGGAGTTCCTGCTGCTCGACCGCCGCAATCCGCTGCTGGCGCACCTCAACATCTTCAGGGAATAACTTACTTCGGAAAGAATTTTATCCGTAAAAAAATACGGTAAAGGGGGGGGACGATGATGCGTCTCCCCCTTTGCCGTTTGCCGCATTCGGAGCAATAAAAGACAAGCGTGAATCCCGGACGGCGCGAAGGCTCGTCGTGTCAATATTTAACAATAAAACAAACAGGCAAGAGACTTTACATCACCCGCTGCACCCACGGATCACCCCCTTCAGAAGAGTTTGCAGGGCAATTTTAAACAAAAAATCTGGAGAAAATGCAGCAGAAATCATCAATTTTACTATATTTGAAGCGATCACTCAGTTCTTTTAAACCAATTTCTTTAAAGCCTTGCCATGAAAAAAATTCTTCTGATGATTGTGCCGCTAATGGCACTGATCGGATGTTCGTACGACGATACGGACATCCAAAAACGGTTGGACGACCTCGACGGTCAGCTCACCGAACTGCAGGCGCTCGTCAAGGCGCTCAACTCCGACGTCACGACGCTCAAGGAGCTTGTCGCCGGGAAACGGTTCATCTCGGACGTACAGCCCGGTGAAGACGGCGGCTACGTCATCACGCTGGTCACCGCGGCCGGCGAGACCTCGACGATCACCATCAGCGACGGAGAAGACGGGACTTCGTCGGTCATCGGGGTGAAACAGGATTCCGACGGTGTCTACTACTGGACGCTCAACGGCGACTTTATCCTCGACAACGGCAAAAAACTTCCCGTATCGGGCGTCACCCCCGAATTCAAGATCGAAAACAGCCATTGGTGGGTATCCTACGACAACGGCGCGACGTGGACCGACTGCGGACAGGCCCAGACGGACCAGAATCTGTTCAAGTCCGTCGCCACGAGCGAGGACGGCAAGCTGGTTTACCTGACGCTGGCCGACGGAACGGTGCTGACGTTCGAGTTGTACGTGCAGTTCGGCATCGCGTTCGACACGGCCTCGGCGACGATCCGCGTGGGCGAAACGGCGGAAATTCCCTTCACGCTGACCGGAGCCGACGCCAAAACCGACATTCAGGCCCTCGCCGACGGCGCATGGAAGGCCGAAGTGAAACGCACGGGCAACGAAGGCGGAACGATCGCCGTGACGGCTCCCGGCGACAGCTCGACCGGCAAAGTCATCGTGCTGGTCAGCGACGGCGACGCCAAGACGCTGATGCGTACGCTGACATTCGTGTCGGGCGTGCTGAACGTCTCGACCTCCTCGAAGGAGGCGACGGCCGCAGGAGGCCCCGTAACGGTCGAGGTGGAGACCGATCTGGATTACACGGCAGCGATTCCCGAAGCTGCGAAATCATGGATTACACTGGCAGAGACGAGGGAAATCCGGACCGAAACCCTGACCTTTAACGTCGCGGCCAACACGGAAACCCAGTCCCGCAGCGCCAACATCGAGCTGGTGGCGGGAGAGACGGTGATCGAAACCATCCTGATCTATCAGGAAGCCTATTACGACCCGGCCCAGATGGTGCTCAAGGTCGAAGCGAAGGAATACAGCAGCAGCGCTACAACAACAAAAGGTCTACCTGCCCCTCTACGGCGCCGTGGACGTCACGGTCAACTGGGGCGACGGCCAGAGCGAGCCGGTCGCAGCCACGATCTCGACCGCGGCCGCGATGGTGAACCACACCTACGCCGAATCCGGCATCTATTACGTAACCATAAGCGGAACCACGGAGAAACTCTCCGGAAGACTCACCAACAAAACCGTGGCTCCCGCCATTCTCGAAGTCAGACAATGGGGCAAACTCGGCATGACGACGCTGGATTACGCCTTCGCGAACACCTCGCTCGTAACCGTGCCCCAGCCCGAAGAGGACGCCTTCGCCGCCGTCACTTCGGTCGAAAACATGTTTTCAGGGTGTACGAAGCTCGAAACCGTGCCCGAAGGACTGCTGGCCGGCGCGCCCGAAATCACCTCGGTCGCCTCAATGTTCTACAACTGCACGGCGCTAAAGAGCGTCCCGGAAAAACTCTTCGAAAAGACGACAAAAGCCACCTCGGCATCCGGCCTGTTCAGCGGCTGCAAGGCGCTGGAAAGCGTTCCGGCAGGGCTGCTGGCCGACATGCCCGCCCTGACCAACCTCGGAAGCATCTTCAACAACTGCGCATCGCTCAAGAGCGTTCCCGAAACATTCTTCGCCAACCAGACGGAAGCAAACAGCCTCACGTCGGGATTCTTCGGCTGCGCGGCACTCGAAACCCTGCCCGCAGAGCTGTTCAAGAACATGACCAAGCTCACCAACGTCGCGTCGCTGTTCAAGGGGTGTGCAAATCTCAAAAGCGTTCCCGCAGGACTGTTGGACACCTTCACGGAGGTTACCAATATGACAAGCCTGTTCAGCGGCTGCAAAATGCTGGAAGACCTGCCCGACGACATCTTCAAGAACATGGCCAAGGCCAAGTCGGGCGGCTATCTCTACGAAGGTTGTATCAGCATGACCCAATTCCCCTCGCTGAAAAACTGCGTCTCGCTGGAGGCCGTCCCCGCGATCTGGAAAGACTGCACGCAGCTCGTGGAGGCGCCTGCGGACTACTTCCCGGAAAGTGTGAAAAAAGGCATATCGGCCGCTTACATATTCAGCGGCTGTACGGCGCTCAAGACCGTTCCCCAAGGGCTGTTCAAAGATTTCGAGTCGGTTACGACCATCAGCCAGATGTTCCTCAACTGCACGTCGCTCGAATCGCTGCCCGCAGACATCTTCGACGGCATGAAGAAGATCAATTCGGCAGGCGCGGCATTCAGCGGCTGCACCGCCTTCACCAGCGAATCGCCCTATACGATGGTGCAGAACGGCGAGCAGCAGGTCAAGGTGCACCTCTACGAACGCACGAATTACCCCGACATCTTCGGCGCCAAGATCTTCACCTCGGCCAGCAGTTACAAGGACACCTTCAAGGGCTGTACGCAGATGGCAGATTACGCCGATATTCCGATCCCGTGGGGCGGCATCAGCGACGGCACGAAGGCCAAGCCGACGCTCACGCTGACGGCTGCGCCCGCCGAAGGCAAGGAGTACTACCAGCTGACGGGCATCGTCAAGAGTACGGAGATGAAATCGGGAAAGGTTCTCTGCACGACGAAAGCGCTGCTCCCGGAACTGATCGAGCAGATGGAGACGCTCGAAAAGGTGATGAACCGCTACGGCAACCCCATCAGCTCGGCAGCTGTGACGCAGGCCAATTCGGAAGCCGGGGCCACCTTCAATTTCAACGTCCAAGCCGACACCGAATACATCTTCCTCGCATCGGGCACCAACGCCCACGGCACGACCATCGAACAGACCGAGGTGAAGATCCCGGCCGTACCGACGGGCGAGGCCGACTACGAGCGTTATATCGGCACTTGGACCGTGACCTCGACCTCGTCGGAAATCAACAAACAGCCCCAGACATACACCGTGGAGATCACGCCCTACCGCACCAACGAAAGCTTCAGGGTCAAGGGCTGGGGCATCACCACGCTGGGCGACGACTACCCCTTCCTGCTCAAATACAACGAGGACGGCAACGTCACGATTCCGACGTTCGACCCGCAGGGCATGTACGGCCTGACGGCATACGTATACCTCAAATACCACTTCTACGATCCGGCGCAGACGCCGCCCTACCCGATCTACACCACCGACCAAGAGCTGATGAAGGGCAGCTACGACGCAGCCGGCGGTTCGGTACGGTTCGAGGGCCAGAAGTTCCCCCACAACAATACGGAATACACCGTATGCGGCATCGACTACGCCATCTATTCGGGCGGTCAGTATGTCATTTGGCCGGATCTCTTCAAGGCCGGATATACGCTGCAGGATTATGCGATCGGGCCTTACACGATGACCAAAAATTCGGCGTCCGTAACGAAGTCCGAAGTCAAGGCCGAAACCGGCATCGCACCGCTCGCCGGAACGGAGATGCCGAAAGCCGCAACCCCGACGGGCGTACAGCGGCTGATCCGCAAGTAACGACACACCGAAGGTCCTCAGGGACCCGTCAAAAAGAGGGATGCGGCCTGACGGCCGCATCCCTTTTCGCAAAACGGACGCAACGCGACGGTTACTCGACGATGATTTCGTCGGTGAAGATCCAGCCGCCGGGACGGCCGTTGTGACGGGCTTTCAGGCGGACGTAACGCGCCTCGGTCTGGCCCGTCCAGCCGAACTCCCTGTAGCAGTCCTGCTTGAATTCGACCGGAATGTCGTTCCCGACCGTGGCGAGGGGCGTGAAGCGCTCGTTGTCGTCCGAGACCGAAAATTCGACCGCACGGGGCATCCAGATATCGGCGTAGAAGCCCTGCATGAAATCGGCGGCGATGCGCCGCACGGGCTGCCGCTCACCCAGATCGACGACCAGATCGACATCGGTGTCGAGCCAGCCCAGCCAGCGTCGGTCGCCGTAGTTCCAGCCGCCGCGCAGTCCGTCGGTCAGCGAGCCGTCGCCCGCAGCGGCGTATTTGGGGCTGTAGGGCGTATGGTAAATCACGGTCTTGCCGGTCGAAAGGCAGCGGAGGGGTTCGAGCGATTCGGGACGCGGCCCCACGGCGTTCTTCTGATCGAAGGGGTGGTATCCGCGCTCCTGAAGCCATGCCACGGCGTCGAGCGCACGGGCATAAAAGTCGTCGTAATCCTTCCTTTCAGGCGCGCTCCACCCCACTTCGGCGACGGCCAGCAGGCGCGGCCACATCATATGCTCGGCATGCTCGGCGGTCGGGACGTGCTCGCACCAGAGGTTGCCCTGCACGCCGAGGATCATCGGCACGACCTGAGCGCCGAGCGAATCGGAGCCGGATCGTAGGAATAGGCCTGTTCGAGGGTCAGGAACGCCGCGGCGGCGACCGGTTCGGTCGTAGGATCGTCCTGACAGAAGTCGAGGTAGCAGTAATTCGAAGGGGTCATGACGGCATGATGTCCGGCGGCGGCAGCGGCGATGCCGCCCTCGGTGCCGCGCCACGACATGACCGTGGCGTCGGGCGCAAGCCCCCCTTCGAGAATCTCGTCCCAGCCCAGCAGGCGGCGGCCCTTGGCGTTGAGGAAGGTCTCGATGCGGCGGATCATGTAGCTTTGCAGCTCATCGACGTCTTTCAGCCCCTCTTTGCGCATCCGCGCGGCGCATTTGGGGCAGGTGCGCCAGCCCTGCTTCGAGGCTTCGTCGCCGCCGATGTGGATATACTCCGAGGGGAAGAGTCCGATCACCTCGGAAAGGACGTTTTCGAGGAATTCGAACGTCTGTTCGTTGCCGATGCAGAAGTCGGAGTTGACATAGGGTTTCCCGCTGCATGAAAGTTCGGGGAAGACGGCCAGCACCTCCTCGCTGTGGCCCGGCATCTCGATTTCGGGGATCACCTCGATATGCAGGGCGCGGGCGTATTCGACCACCTCGCGGATTTCGTCCTGCGTATAGTAGCCGCCATCGGCCGCCGGATCGTCGCGGCGGCAGTAGCGTTTGCCGCCGAAGTTCCACCCCTCCCAGTCGGGATAGGGACGCCATGCGGCGATGTCGGTAAGGGCGGGGTATTTCTTGATCTCGATGCGCCAGCCGGCGCCGTCGGTCAGGTGCCAGTGGAAGCGGTTGAATTTGTAGCGGGCCAAGAGGTCCAGCTGCCGCTTGACGAACTCCTTGTCGCGGAAGTGGCGCGAGACGTCGAGCATGAAGCCCCGGTAGCCGAAGCGCGGAGCGTCCTCGATCACAACGGCCGGAATCCGGCGGCCGCAGTGTTCGGCCAGCTGGCCCAGCGACTGAAGTCCGTAGAAGAGTCCGGCGGCATCGGGCGCCGTGACGGTGATTTTTCCGCGGGCGACGTCGAGGCGGTAGCTTTCGGGCGCGCCGCCCTCGGCAAGCAGCAGTTCGAGAACGGGGATGTCGTCCCCGGCGGCTTCGGCGAAAGAGACGGGGAAAAAGCTGTCGCCGGAGCGCCGCATCCACGCCGCGAGGTCGGCCTTGTCCTCTCCTTCGAGGTTGGTCGCAAAGAGCAGCGTCGAGGGCATCCGGAAGGCGCCGTCGCCCCACGCCACCTGTTGCGGAGCGGGGATAATGCCCGTCGAAAGGTCGCCGCGGGAGTTCCCGCATGCCGCGAAAAAGCATGCATGCGGCGGTGAAAAGCAAAAAGTCGTGGTTTCATCGGTAAGTTTTATGGGTGATAAGTTCGGTTCTTCGTACAAAGATAGCACAATCCGGCGCCGCGTCAAATAAATTTGCCTCCGCCGGAAGAGAGTATCGCCAAGCCGGGATTCATCTCCGCCGAAAGCAAACGGTCCGCCGGGAATAAAAAGCGGAATAAAAAGAAGCCGTGCCCCGGCGGCAGTCTCCTGCACCGGCCGCACGGCTTCCGTTCAGCGGATCGGAACGATATCCGAAAGGCGGATTACATCCACTTGGTGTCCATCATCGTCGGGTTGGAGCTTCCGCCCACGGCGTCGTAGCCGTGACCCGTAAGGTCCTTGACGATGTTGCCGCCGCCGTCCTTGGCCTCCCACTCGTTCATGCGCCAGTAGGCGACCAGACCGTTGGACTGCGGATCAACGTAATTCATGTTGTTGGCGATCTCGGACTGGCTCAGGGCACGGCTCCAGACACGCACCTCGGCCATATAGCCCATCAGCGGACGCGACGACTGCCACTGCGACAGGGCGCCGATACCGAAGCCGTAGCCGTCGTTCGACGTCAGGTCCATGGTCTCGCCCTGCGTCGCCGTACCGGCAGCGAACTGACCGTCGATATAGATGTTCCACTCCTTGGAATTCGCATTCCAAACGGCAGCTACATGGTACCACTTCTTCGTATCGAACGGTTTGGCCGTAGCGGCGGGCTGGTAGTTGTCACGGCAGATCTGAAGCACGTTGCGGTCGATCTTCACGTCGCCGAAACGTACGGCGCAATGGCCCTCGATACCCATGACCGAAGAGTTGTCGGCGCCGTTGGAGAAGGTATCGACAAAGACACGGCACTCAAGCGTCATCTCCTTGAGGGCCGAAAGCTCGGTCGCTTCGAGGAACTTGGGCACCTTGTACTTGTTGCCGCTGCCGATGTAGATCGCCTTGCTGAATACGGGGGTCTTCAGCACGATGAAAAGGGTCCGGGAAGGTTCCAACACGGCAAGACCGCTGTTTTCGATCCGCTCGATGCTCACGGGCATGCAGTAGGTCGTACCCTCCTGAAAGTCGTCGAGCGACGTGACGGTGAACTCGACCTCCGACGAACGGCTGTAACCGGCCGAAATCACCACCTCTTCACCGCTCAGGCTGTAACTTTCGGCAGGCGGCACGACGTAATTCTTCCCGTATTTGGCGTTATACTCCTCCAGCAGGTCGGGGCGCAACGAAATCTTGATTTTGGTATCCTTATTCACGGGCACCGAAGAGGAGACCGAAATCTCCGTTCCGGCCGGGGGCGTATCGATGGTGACCGACTTGGAAACCGTCTTCTGCGCATCGGTCATGTAGGCCACCGGATGGATTTCCGCCGTCTCCTGACAGCCGCAGAGAGCAGCCGCAGCGAGGACGAAGGGGGCGATTAAATATTTCAGTTTCATAACATACATTTTTTCTGGTTAATAAATCGCTAGTTGGCCGGGCCGTAGATTTCGGCTTCGTTCATGCTCGTATAGCCCGTTACACGACCCACGTAAACCCGGATATAGCGGGCTTTGACCGTTCTCTTGAATTTGAACCACTTCCAGTTCTCGGACAGCACCGGAGTGAAGGGAACGCCGGCCGAAAGGCTGTACCAGACATTGCCGTCTTCGCTGTAGGTGAGGTCGGTGCACTGCGGTTCGGAATCCTGATAGTAGATATGCCAGCGCAGGCCGGTCACGTCGTTGACTTCGCCCATGTCGATGGTGAAGTTGCCGCCGTTGCCCCACGAATAGGAAGCGCTGCTTGCATACCAGCAGTTGGCATCGAGCTTGCCGTCGAACATGGCCGCCTTCTGCGCGGCGGAGTCGCAGTTCCAAACACCGGTGGCGCCGCTCGTCGCAGTACCCTGACAGCAGGTGATCGTCCATGCCGAGGTCGGAGCGATCTTCGAGCCGTCGAGCGTCGTCGCGCCGATTTCGACATCCATCGAGACCTTCGTAACGAAGACATAATGTACGGAACCCTCCTTGACGGCATATCCGGCGTCTTCGATCGGGGCGATCTCGATCGGAATCAGGTAATAGCCCTTTTCGATCGAAGCCGGATCGACGTCGACCGCGATATTGGGCGAGAAGACCTGATTCTCGGTGCACTGAACCGGAGCGATCTTGACCAGCGACGGATCGAGCGGCTTGTAATTCGTGCCGTTCGCGTCGTTGTAAGCCTGCACGAGCGTATTGTTCACGTTCAGGGAAATCTGCATGTCATTCACCACGGGACGCGTGAAAGAGAGCGACACCTCGCCGCTGCGGGACGTATTGACGGAACCGTCTTCCTCAACGAGGAACGTGATGCCGGAAGAGTCGGCAGTCGAGAAGGCCACGTCGATAGGAGTCGTCCAGCCGCCGGCGGGATTGGCAGCCTGAATGGCCATGCGCATGTACTTGTAGGGCATCGACGAAGTGCCGTATTCGTACTCCATGTGATAGGCTCCGAAGCCGGCGCAGGCGCCCTGCGTGGGGTTGAACGTCGCCATGCCGATCAGCGACGGCATCTTGTTGCCTTCGCGGTCGGTGAAGGTCACGCCGCCGGTCTGCCAGTAGGCCTCGAAATTCTCGGTAAAGATATATTGTTCGGGACGCCAGTCGCCGATGGCGGCCTTGTTGAAACGGCCCTGAAGCGTCTCGTCGTACTGCGAGCCGGAAGCCTTGCTGGCTCCGTAGGCCTGCACGATACCGTAGTCGAAACACTGCGACACCGAAGGATGCACGCCGAAAGGCACGCCATCGATCACCAGCAGGCGGCCGGTGCCCGAAGCCGGGCCGACCCACTTGCTCAGCTCCTTAACGAAGATGGTCATGTTGTCGTTGTATGTACGCAGGTCGGGATTGGGCTGATAGTAGACCGAAACACCGTCGACCAGCGGACCTCTGCCGCCCCATTCAGGCTCGTAGTCGAGGTCGATGCCGTCGTACTGATACTTGTCCATCGAGTCCTTGGCGTACGCCTTGGCATAGGAGGCCAAGCCTTCGGGAGTGACCTCTCCGTCCACGAGGAACTGTTCGGGGACCTCGTGCGCGAAGATCGTATAGATCACCTTCGTACCCATGATCTTCTGGACGAACTCCTTATCGGCCTTCTGCTGGGGCGTGAGCGTGTGCCACTGGCTCCAGATCGAGATGATGTCCATCGAGTCGGGGGCGCTGATCAGACGCGACTGGTAGGACGCGCCGACGGCCGTCCACGAACCGTACCAACCGAAAGCCAGTTTGTGTTTGGTCTGCTTGTAGGCGCGGAGGTTCTGGTAATAGGCATTGTCGCGCAGGATGGGCGACTGCTGGTCCGGATGCTGGATGTTGATCCGCTCAGGCGTCGTCTCCTTCGTACAGGAGGCCACCGCGGCCGCCAGCACGAGACAAGCTACTGCATGTTTCAATATATTTTTCATAGTTTACTCAGGTATAGTTTCAGGTTACTAATTCTTTTTTTGTCCCACCACAGCTTCGTGCCGCCGTTGTCAGGACCGCCGAGCAGTTTGACGGCCTCCTGCACGGCCGCACCGTTGTTGGAGTATTCCGACTGCGGGAAGACCATGCGGCGGATCTGCTTGTTGGTATCGACGCCGCTGCTCGGATAGTTGTAACGCACCGGGAAAAGCCGGGGATAACCCGTGCGGCGGAACTCGGACCACGCCTCGGTGCCGTTGGGGAACATGGCGATCCATTTCTGGGTGATGATGCGCTCAAGCTGCTCCTCTTCGGAAGCGCCGGAGTTCCATTTGATCGCAATTTTGCCCAAGGCCGAAATATTATACTTGGTATTGGCTGCCGAAACGTCGGTGAAATCGGTCGGTTTGCTCGTTTCGTCGGCGGCATACCTTGCGGCGGCATCGGCGCTCAGACCGTTTTCGAGGAATGACAGCTCGATACCCTTGTTATAGAACTCCTCGGCGGTACCACCCATCTCGGCCGTCCAGCCGCGCATGGCACCCTCGGCGCGCAGGAACGCAACCTCCGAGGCCATCATCCAGCGCAGGGGCGAATCGGTGGATTTCTCCTGTACGTTGGGCGAGGACATGGCCTTGTAATCTTCCTGCTGGGGATTGGGCATTCCGTTGGCGACACCGCGGTATTCGCCCTTGTTGTCACCGTCGGTAACGGGCTGGAAATAAACCGGAAGACGCGGGTCGTTGTAACCGTTGAGATAGGAGTCCATCGAAGCGCCCATGCGGGTGTCGCTGTAGCCGTTCCAGATCTTTTCGAGCGGGTTGATGACCGTAATGGATCCCCAGCTCTGGAAAAGCGCGCTGTCGTCGGCCGTCTCCATCACGCCGTCGCGGACGGCTTCCATGGCGTACTGCTTCGCAAGGTCGGGCTTCACGTAACAGATACGCATGGCCAGACGCAGCTTCACCGAGTTGGCGAGCTTGAGCCATTTCGAATAATCGCCGTGGTAGAGAGCGTCGACCTCTTCGAGCGGCTTGGCGTCGGGATTGTTCTCCACGACGTCCTTCAGCACCGCAATCGCGCTGTCGAGCGTCTCGAAGAAGTGCATATAGCACTCTTCCTGCGAATTGTAGGGGTTCTCCGTCTCGCCGAAATGCAGCACGGGCAGCGGACCGTAGATATCGCTCACGCGATGAAGCGACATGACTTTCAGGATATTCGCCACAGCGAAGATGTCATCGCTGAGCAAACCGTTGGCATGGGCGTACTTCAGCTGCAGCCAAGCGGGCATGACATTGGTGAACGACTCGCTGAAAGGCACGTTGCACCAATTGGTGCCGTTCAGTGCATAAATCTGGGTATTGACACCGCCGTTCCAGTTGTTCGTGCCGGACATATAGCCGGCGTAGACGTCGCCGATCAGGTTATAGGCAGCCTGATAGCGGTTGTTAGGCTCGGTATCCGAACCGCTGCACGAGTAGACGGCGTCCATCTGCATCGTGGTAATGAACATCTTGAGATCCACCTCCTGCGCGGAGTTGGGATCGGTATTGAAGCGCTCGAAGTCCCCGGTGCAGGCGGTGAACGCCAGACAGGCGGCCGCCAGCGAAAGGAATCCTTGTTTGATATTGTTTCGTTTCATAGTCGGTTGAGCTTTAGAATTGGAGTTTTACACTGAATCCGAGGGTGCGGACGCTCGGCTGCATGAAGAAGTCGACTCCCTGATAGTAGGTACTCGTCGAAGCGGTCACTTCGGGGTCGAACGGAGCCTTGTTGTAGAACATGAACAGGTTGCGGCCGACGAACGATACGCTCATATTGACCTTGTTGCGGAACCATTTGGAGGGCAGGTCGTAACCCAGTGTAAGCTCACGCAGGCGGACGTTGGTCATGCTGTAGACGTAGTGCGAAAGCATCGACATGCCGTCGCCGCTGTTGGCATAGAAAGTCTTGGCGTCGGGAATCTGCTGGTCGTCGGAGATCCATACGCCGCCGTTCTCGCGGGCGTCGGCCGAATCCTGCGAAACGCCGAAGCGGTCCATGAGGGCCTGCGTGGCCGATACGCCGCGGCCGCCGATACGTGCGTCGATCAGCACGCCGAGCGAAACGCCCTTGTAGGAGAACTGGTTGTTCCAGCCCCAGCGGAAGCGGGCTTCGGTGTTGCCGGCGAAAATGTAGGCTTCGGGATCGGGATCGAGCAGCACGGTGTTGGAGTTGGGATCGACGTAGATATGGCCCTTGTCGTCGGTCAGCAGGCCTTTGACATAGAAGTCGCCGATCGAACCGCCCTCGACGAGCTTGACGCGGTAGCCGTTGTAATCCTTATTGACCTCCTTGATGTCGACCAGCGAGCCCGTATCCGGATCGCGGGTGCCTTCGGGAACCAGCTCCTTGATCTTGTTGCGGTTCATCGAGAAGTTGAGGGTCGTGGCCCACGAGAAATCGCGCCATGTGTTCTTGTATCCGGCCGAAGCCTCGATACCCCAGTTATTGACCTTGCCGGCGTTGATGTATTTCTGTTTGTAGCCGGAGCTGGGAGGAGCGTCGTAAAGGAAGAGCTGGTTGTAGGTGTTGGTGTTGTAGTAGGTCGCCGTAGCCGAGATCTTGTTGCCCAAGAACTTGACGTCGAGACCGGCCTCGAACGACTTGGTGCGCTCGGCTTCGAGGTGCTTGGCCGGGGCGATGGTCGCCGTGCTGACGACGCCGTTGGTCAGCGTGTAGTTGGGACCGGTGATGTAACGTTCGGGAGCGTTGCCCACCTCGGCATAGGATCCGCGCACCTTGAGGAACGAGATGCCCGCCTTCGAGAGGTCGGTCATCGACGATATCACGGCCGAAAGGCCCACCGAGGGATAGAAGATGTTCTGTTTGGGCGTGAAGGCCAGCATCGAGGCCCAGTCGTTGCGGACCGAAACGTCGACGTAGAGCATACCCCGCCAGCCCAGCTGCATGGTCGCATACACGGCCTGAATCTGGTCGTGGTAGTTCTCCTGCGTCGGGAAACTCTGCGAGTTGTCGGAGATGATGTTGTTGTAGGTGAACTTGTTGGGAATGCCCGCCAGATAACCTTCGTAACCCGTCAGCTGGTTCTTGTTGTCCATGATGCTGGCGCCGAGGTTGAACTGCAGGGAGAAGGCGTTGTCGCAGAAGCTCTTGTCGATGCTCAGCAGCACGTCGCCGTAGAGGTTGTTGTGCGTCATCGTGCGGTTCAGGTAGCTGCCGTACTTCGAAGCGAAGAGCGTGTTGGTCGAAGCGCTGAGCTTGCGGGTGTAGTTGATCGTCGCATTATCGGTACGGATACGGCCCGTCAGGCTCATCCAGTCGGTGATGTCGAGCTTCATCGTAGCGTTGAAGCTGTAGCGGTGCTGACGGTTTTCGTTCAGCTCGCGGTTGGTGATCCACCACGGGTTCTCGACGCCCTTGAGGAATTCGAGGTCCCAGAACTGCTCCATATAGCGCGAGTCGGAACCCGGACGCTCGTAAATCTCGTATTTGCGGATGTCGTTGCCGCGCGGGAAGAGGTAGATGCCGACCAGCGGGTTGCGGTACTGGCCCTGAACGGTCTGGTTGCGGGTGTACTGCTTCATGTAGGTCGCACCCACGTCGAGCGTCAGGCGGTCCTTGATCAGCATCGTCGTGTTGCGGATCGAGAAGTTGTAGCGGTTATAGACATTGTTGGGTACGATACCGCGCGAATTGACGGCGGAAGCCGACGCATAGGTCTGGTTGCGCTCGGTGCCGGCGGAAAGGCCCACCGAGTTGGTCTCGTTGAATCCGGTCTGGAAGAAATCCGCGGGATCGTACGAAGTCGGCGTGGCGAGTTTGCTGCCCCAGCTCATCATCGGCTCGATTTCGCTCGTGCCGTAGGTGTTCTGGAATTTGGGCATCACGAAGGGATGGGAGAAGGTCGTCGAGTTCGAATAGTTGACCCGCACGCGGCCCTCCTTGCCCTTCTTGGTGGTGATGAGGATCACACCGTTGGCGCCCTGAGCACCGTAGAGGGCCGAAGCCGTGGCGCCCGAAAGGATCGACATGGATTCGATGTCGTCGGGGTTGAAGTTGGCGATACCCTCGAAGTCGCCGCCGTCGGGCGTTTCATACGTGCCCTCGGTCTGGCTCGAACGCAGGCTCGGAAGCGGAATACCGTCGATCACGTAGAGGGCGTTGTTCTCGCCGTTGATCGACTTGACGCCTCGCATCACCACGCGGGTGGAACCGCCGGCGCCCGATGCGCTGGCATTGATCTGAAGACCGGCCACCTTACCCGAAAGGGAGTTCATGAAGTTGGCGTCCTTGACCGAAGTGACGATGTCGCCGGCCACCTCCTGCACGTTGTAGGTCAGCGATTTCTCGGCGCGCTTGATACCGAGGGCGGTCACCACGACGGCGTCGAGCACCTCGTTGTCTTCGAGCATTACGACCTGAAGGGGTGCGGAGCCGGTTACGGGGAAGGGTTTGCTTGGCATAGCCGATCAGCGAAATTTCGAGCGTGTCGCCGACCTTGGCCTGCGGCAGCGAGAAGTTGCCGTCCAAATCGACGGCGACGCCGGTCGTCGTGCCCTGAATCAGCACCGTGGCGCCGATCAGCGGCATGCCCTGAGCATCCTTAACGGTTCCGCTTACTCCGCCCTGAGCGCTGTGGGGGGGGGAATTTTTAGTTTTCTTCGAAAGGACGACGTGCTTGTCGCGAAGCGTGTAGGCGATGTCGGAACCTGCGAAAAGTTTGTCGAGCAGAGCTGTCAGCGGCTCGTCCTGCGCGGAAACGGTCACTTTGCGGTCGGTGTCGATGTCCGACGTGTTGTAGACGAACGAACAGCCGGTCTGCTGCTGAATGGTTTGGAAAACGGTGACGATAGCGGCGTCCCGGACGTCGAGGCTGACGCGCGAAACGGCCTGCTGCGTCTGTGCTGCGGCATGAGCGCCGAAGCATCCCAATACGAAAATCGGGATGAGAAGCAGACAACGGAAACATGCGGAGACGGCATGCACTCCCCTGCCCGCTGCAAGGTAAGTTTTTTTCATGGATCTGGATTTAGGTAAGATTTTGAAAGTAGTTTGTCAAGAGCCGCCGCTGCGTACAGCGGCCTGCGAAAACAGACGTATTATTCTTCCATAGGCTGTCAGACGGTTTTTAGGTTCGTATTAGGTTATCGTTTAGGATTCGGGTAGATTTCGATGTCGTTGCCGACGACCTTGTAGGTGAACTTATAGGTAAGTTGCAGCAGCAATACGTAACTGAAACGAAGTACACTGAT
>VOFJ01003373.1_pt1 | contig 49374 bp, 61 predicted proteins | sample 5384081 | NCBI WGS metagenome assembly VOFJ01 (sample SAMN12384729, study PRJNA508395) | human gut metagenome | isolation source: healthy gut I | host: Homo sapiens
CTCAACTGGATTCGGATTACGGCATTGCTGTGTTTATAAAAAACATAATAGCAATGTAGTACCTTTCAAAAAGAACCGTAGAGGAGAAAAGTCTTCTTCCAAGCTTTCAAGTGCTTTGTGAAGCAATGTGTTTTTAACCACCATCAATTTGATGCCTGATTTAAAACAATCTCTTCTCAATGCGCTAGTAGCAGCAGCGTTCATAGCTGTAACGTCTACCAAATAGAAGTGACCATATTCCTTTACCGTAGCAGCAATTTGCTCTATAATCGAATTTTTATCTTCCTTTCTCATTATTTCTCTGTTTTATTAGATTTCTTCCACTGATTTCGGGTCGATCTTGATACCCGCACTCATTGTACTAGAAAGATAAATACTCTTAATATATGTACCCTTTGCTGCGGTCGGTTTCAGGATTTGATCAATGAGGGGGGGTAGACTTTCTTTGCGTTGTCGCAAAATCTGATCAGCACTGAGCGATACTTTTACCGATAAGTATGAACGATACCGCTCTTGTCAACTTAAAGTCGATTTTACCTTGTTTTTACTTCTTTTACACAGCTTTAACGGCAGCATCCATAGTTACGGTGCCACTTCTTGGGATTCGGCATCAATCCACGAGGACCAGTACACGAACCGGTGCACCAATTTTCCACCCATGATGGACGGCATAGTGATAATCATCGACCATCAGTCCATCCACCTTTGATCTTTTTCAATATATTCGTCAAGACCAGCATAGTCAGCGCCAAACTGCTGCGCGGCGCTTCGGCATCCGATTGACACCAAGTACCAACACGCGATAACGTTTACTGTTACCATGAGGAGGTGGCTCTTTCTCTCCTGCTCTGGTTAGCTTTACGTGGTCAACACCCTAAGCACCGACACATCTATATCCAGTGACATCAAACTTGGAGAAAAAAGTGATTTCTTTTTACCAAAGATGCCAGCTTTCTTTTAATTGTTCCCTGTCTTTTTTGATTTTGTCAGTTTACCAAATTACAATTGAGGAAGTTTGTGGTTATTAACCGGGGAACTCCTTTTTGCGCGATACCCATACTTCCTAGCTGTACACTGCAACCATTCTCATGGCACAGCTTCCACGAGTAAAACAGTTTAAGTCCCACCATTTTTGTCCTGAGCAATCGTACGAGGAATTTGTTCCCAAAGTAAGAAAGCTCGACAGCTTTCTTACGGTTAGGCTCACAGCAAAGGAACTCCAACTTTACGCTTAGCTACTTCAAATGATGAACACTTTAACGGAGAAGTCTTGTTAAAATCTGAAAGAGACTTATCTGCGTGGTAAGAAAATAATGATAACGAAGGCTATCTTACCTGCTTTGTCTTGGGTTCTGGCATTGAATTGCTTGCAAGAATCCGCCGATAATGAGCCTAGAGCAGGTCAACTGGGGAGTGATGGATTTGCGGCGCCTCGCTTTAATCTGGCAATTTGGTGGTCCCAGCAACTTCTTTAGCCATTTTTTGTGGGTTATAAACATTAAACAATTTAACAACAGCGGCGCTTAATTCCGCGTTATTCTTTTCACTTGCATAAGCAATTCAAGCGATTTTCGCTTCACCATGACCTTCAGTTTCTTCTTTCACTATTTCGCTTGTATGTGCCACTGAATCCCAGGACCAAAAGTAACTTTTACAGTTTCACCCACTACGTACGGAATATTGAGTTCTTCACCCGTTTCCTGCAGTTCGTCCACTGTACCAAGTATACGATTCACTTCTGATTGTCTGGAGAGGTACCGGTTTCTCGGAACCACCAAAAGCCTATCATTCGAGTATTACGCAGGTGATGAGCGACCTCACCAACAGAGCGGCCTCCCACTAAAACGTAACCAGGAAGATAACTTCTTTCCTTCTGCAATCTTTTTTACCGTGCAGAACCTGGTAAGCCTTTTCCGGTAAAGGAACTCTACCTGAATACACATATTCTGCCAAAGATTAAGCTGTTTTAAGATCGCTTCAAGGTATTCGCTTTACCTTAGCTTCTTTTCATATGTACGCAGAACGTACCATTTTTTTCAATCTCAGCCATTTTCAATTCCTGTTTTTAATATTGGATAAACAATTTTTTCCGCAAAGTTTTTTGGAAACAACATCCATACCCTTTTACTCAATAAGCAGGAGGCATATAAGCCTAACTACTGCACTGTTAGCAAGTTCGGAATACGTGAGCCACGATACTTTATGAACAAGTTCGTCGTAAGATTCTTTAATATAAGCATTACGCTTTTTCATTTTCAACAATATTAGCACGGGAGGAGGAGCGAACTCCCGCACTTATTTTGGAGACCGGTGCTCTACCAACGACTCCCGTTTGTACATAATCAGTTTCCCGATTTTACCGAGAACTGATTGGTATTTGTGTATTAGTCGATGATTTCAGTAATCTGACCAGCACCTACCGTACGTCCACCTTCGCGGATGGCGAACGAAGACCAGGTTCAATGCTACTGGGTAGATCAACTCAACTGTAATAGTTACGTTATCACTCCGGCATTACCATTTCTGTTCCTTCCGGCAAAGTGATTTCACCTGTACAGTCCATAGTACGCAGATAGAATTGAGGACGGTATTTGTTGTGGAACGGAGTGTGACGACCACCTTCTTCTTTCTTCAGGATATAAACCTCAGCTTTTGAATTTAGAGTGCGGTTTAATCTGTCCCGGTTTACAAAGAACCATACCACGTTTGATTTCGTTCTTGTCAACACCACGGAGCAACAAACCTACGTTGTCACCAGCTTCACCTTGATCCAACAGTTTACGGAACATTTCAACACCAGTTACAACTGATTTCTTATCTTCACCCAAACCAAGGATTTCGATTTCGTCACCTACGTGGATAACACCTGTTTCGATACGACCTGTAGCAACAGTACCACGACCTGTGATAGAGAACACGTCTTCAACCGGCATCAAGAATGGTTTATCAACATCGCGCGGAGGCAGTGGGATCCAAGTATCAACTGCATCCATCAGTTCCATAACTTTTTTTTTCCCATTTTTCTACACCGTTCAATGCGCCAAGAGCAGAACCCTGGATGATAGGAGTATTGTCACCATCAAAATCATAGAAAGAAAGAAGTTCTCTCATTTCCATTTCAACGAGTTCCAACATTTCAGCATCGTCTACCATATCGCACTTATTCAAGAATACAACCAGACGAGGAACGTTTACCTGACGAGCCAACAAGATATGTTCGCGAGTCTGAGGCATCGGACCATCAGTTGCAGCACAAACGATGATAGCACCGTCCATCTGAGCAGCACCAGTAACCATGTTCTTTACATAGTCGGCGTGTCCCGGACAGTCAACGTGTGCGTAGTGACGGTTAGCTGTTTCGTACTCAACGTGTGAAGTATTGATAGTAATACCTCTTTCTTTTTCTTCAGGAGCGTTGTCGATAGAATCGAAAGAACGCAATTCAGAAAGACCTTTTTTTGCCAACACAGTAGTGATAGCAGCTGTCAACGTTGTCTTACCGTGGTCTACGTGACCGATTGTACCAATGTTTACGTGCGGTTTGGCACGTTCAAATTTCTCTTTAGCCATAGCTTTACTTGTTATTTATTTGATTAATAATCAGCATTTACATCTTATGAGCTGTTACCGGGATTTGAACCCGGGACCTCTTCCTTACCAAGGAAGTGCTCTACCACTGAGCTATAACAGCAAGAAAAAAGAGCGGAAGACGGGGCTCAAACCCGCGACCCTCAGCTTGAAGGCTAATGCTCTATCAACTGAGCTACTTCCGCATTCTTGCCAAAGTTGTCACTCTGATTGTGGGCAAAAGATGGATTCGAACCACCGAAGGCGTAAGCCAGCAGATTTACAGTCTGCCCCATTTGGCCACTCTGGTATTTGCCCTAATAATTTTTCTCACTACGCAAAGAACGAGCTTCCGTCTATCTTTCTAAAAAGAATTAACCTTTCTCATCCTTGAGCCTCTTGTCGGATTCGAACCAACGACCCCGAGATTACAAAATCACGTGCTCTGGCCAACTGAGCTAAAGAGGCATTCTAGCTAAAAAATGCAACCGTCACGTTCTAACGCGAGCGAAACGGCTGCAAATTTAGTTATTTATTTCTTTCCCGCAAAATATTTGCGATTTTTTTATTTGCTACGCTGTTTTTCCTTGTATTTCACCAGTTGTTTTTCAAGTGCTTCCACATCCAAATCAACTGCTTCCTCGAATGTATCACACACTTTGCTTGCATAAAACTCCCCATTAGGATTAAGTATTTTAATGCCTGCTTCTTTATTTTCAGCAACTTCTGGCTTTACTACCTTTAATGACACCTCTACTTTCTTTATATCTTCGTAATATTTTTCCAACTTGGACACTTTCTTCTGAATAAATGCCTGCAATTGCTCTGACGCATCAAAGTGAATTGATTGAATTCTAACATCCATACTTACCTCCTTTTTTTTAAGCTCTTGGATGAGCTTGTTTATACACTTTTTTAAGTTCTTCAAATGTGGCATGCGTATAGATCTCGGTAGTTGCAATACTCTCGTGACCTAAAAGTTCTTTTACTGCACCCAACTCCGCTTCATTATTCAGCATCGTGGTAGCAAAAAGTATGCCTCAACACGTGAGGACTCCTTTTTTAAGCGTCACCACCTTTGACAGGTTCCGTTTCACTAAATTATAGACCAGATTCTTATAAAGTCGTTCGCCATTCTCTCTAACAAAGAAAGCCTCCGACCTTTCCGGAATCATTTCGTTTCTTATGTTAATATATCCAAGCATCAACTCCCGCAGTTCATCACCGAACGGTATCAGCCGTTGCTTGTTCCTTTTCCCGGTTACTTTCAAAAAGAGAAGCAGAAAAATCCACATCCTTGTCATCCAATCCTATCAATTCCGAAAGCCTTATGCCCGTAGCATAAAATACTTCAATAATCAATCGATCCCGATAACCTTTAAACCCTTCACCAAAATCCGTTTCATCCAGCAGCTTGTTCATTTCGCTTTCTTTTCCAAGAAAACAGGTAGCGGCTTTTTTTTATTTTTAGGTCCTGTTATTTTTACAAGCGGGTCCTTAACCACCTCCCCCCTGCCTTAAAAGATATTTATAGAACGACCGGAGCGAACTCAGTTTACGATTTACAGAAGTCGAAGTATATCCCCTATCCATCAATGAAACAATCCATTCACGAATCAGTTCAGCCTCGACCTCCAACGGATCAAATCCCCCATACTCTTCCTGAGCAAACTCCTGTAATTGCTCTTATATCCTCGCCATACGCAAGAACGGTTTTTTCGGAATAATTCCGCTCATACTGGAGGTAATCAAGAAAAGATTCAATCAACATAATATCGCTACATCTAAAATCGTGCAACGAATGTATGAAAAGAATTCAATAATTCAAAGGAAATTACGAATTATTAATCTTCTACTTGCTGAAGTTGTTGTACATAAACTGCACGCTCTTTCTTAAGTCTTTTAGTTACAGACGGTTTATCAAATTGCTGCTTCTTCTTCTTAATTCTTTAACGATGCCAGTTTTCTCGAATTTTCTCTTAAACTTCTTCAGCGCTTTTTCAATGTTTTCGCCTTCTTTTTACAGGTACTACAATCATTTTGTTATTATTAATATGTTATTGGTTAAAAATTTCCGCAGTCAAATTGCGCCGCAAAATTACACATACTTTCTTTATTCACAAAACTTTCGGCAAATATTTCTCAAAAAACTATTCATAAACAACTCATTAACCGTAAAAAGTTACTACCTTTGAATCTGTTATATGTCTATTAATAATATAAAATGGTATGAGACAGAGTATAAAAAGAACGAATGCATGCATTACGAATGACATTCCCCCAATTACATTAAAGCGTTTATCATCCCCAGCACCGATCCGCATTTGAGCGAGTACGTAGCTCCGCACTGGATGTCACGTGAATGGATTTCCGGTTTCACGGGTTCGGCAGGAACCGTTGTCGTCTTAATGAACGAAGCCGGACTATGGACCGGATTCCCGTTATTTTCTACAAGCCGCCAAAGAATTGGAGGGTAGCGGTATTACTTTATATAAGGAAATGCTACCGGAAACCCCAGTATTACAAAATATCTCAGCCAGAAGTTAAAGCCCGGTGAATCGGTAAGTATCGATGGCAAGATGTTCTCCGTACAACAAGTTGAGCAAATGAAAGAAGAACTTGCAGCATACAGTTTGCAGGTTGACTTATTCGGTGATCCGCTGAAAAGGATTTGGAAAGACCGGCCTTCTATACCTGATTCTCCGGCCTTCGTCTATGATATTGAATATGCCGGTAAAAGTTGTGAAGAAAAAGTTGCCGCTATTCGTGCCGAATTAACAAAGAAAGGAGCGTATGCCTTATTCTTATCTGCCCTGGACGAAATAGCATGGACTCTCAATTTGAGAGGGAACGACGTGCATTGTAATCCGGTAGTAGTCAGCTATCTGTTAATCACGCAAGATGACGTGATTTACTTCATCTCACCGGAAAAGGTTTACAAAAGAAGTGAACGAGTATTTAAAAAGAACAGCATGTCAAGTTGAAAAACTACGATGAAGTAGAAACTTACTTGAATACTTTTACAGGCAGAAAATATCCTTATTGATCCCAAGAAAACAAACTTTGCCATATATTCTGCAATTAATCCGAAATGCAACATTATACGTGGTGAATCTCCTGTAGCTCTATTAAAGGCTATTCGAAACGAACAAGAAATTGCAGGTATTCATGCAGCTATGCAGCGGGATGGCGTTGCGCTCGTCAAATTCCTCAAATGGTTGGAAGAAGCAGTGCCTTCCGGCAAAGAGACAGAACTAAGCGTAGACAGGAAATTACATGAATTCAGAGCAGCCCAGCCCCTTTATATGGGAGAGAGTTTCGACACTATTGCCGGATATAAGGAACACGGAGCTATTGTGCATTACTCCGCAACTCCGGAAAGTGACGTTCCTCTTCAACCCAAAGGTTTTCTTCTTTTTAGATTCAGGGAGCCCAATATCTGGACGGGACTACCGACATTACCCGCACGATCGCATTAGGTGAACTAACTGAAGAAGAAAAAACGGATTATACTTTGATATTAAAGGGGCATATTGCATTGGCTATGGCTAAGTTCCCAGTCGGAACCCGGGGCGCCCAACTTGATGTTCTCGCCCGTATGCCGATCTGGAAATATGGAATGAACTTCCTTCATGGTACAGGCCATGGTGTCGGGCATTTCCTCAGCGTGCATGAAGGACCGCAAAGTATCCGCATGAACGAGAACCCTGTCGTATTACAACCCGGCATGGTTACTTCCAACGAACCGGGAGTTTATAAAGCCGGCAGTCATGGCATCCGCACCGAGAACCTGACGCTTGTCTGCAAAGACAAAGAAGGTATGTTCGGAGATTATCTCAAGTTTGAGACGATTACTTTATGTCCTATTTGTAAAAGGGAATAGTCAAGGAGATGCTGACAAATGAAGAAATTGAATGGTTAAACAATTACCATCAAGACTGTCTACGAAGAAGTTGTCACCGGATCTTAACGAAGAAGAAAAAGTTTGGTTACAAGAGGCGACTGCTTCTATTAAAAAGCCAACCTTGCTTAACACCCGGGTGTCGTACAACATAGAACTGCATTAAATTAAAAAACTTTATTAGGAACAAATACTATATGGCTTTAATTAAATCAGTACGGGGCTTTACTCCCGAAATCGGAGAAAACTGCTTCCTCGCAGATAATGCAACTATTATAGGAGATGTAAAAATAGAAAATGATTGCAGTATATGGTTTAGCACCGTATTGCGCGGTGACGTCAATTCTATACGTATAGGCAATGGAGTTAACATCAGCAGGATGGAAGTGTTTTGCATACATTATATCAAAAATCAGTTATCGAAATCGGCGACCATGTTTCCGTGGGACATAACGTAACCATACACGGAGCGACCATCAAAGATTATGCATTAGTCGGCATGGGATCGACCATACTAGACCATGCTATAGTCGGTGAAGGAGCAATTGTAGCTGCCGGTTCTTTAGTCCTAAGTAATACAGTAATCGAACCTGGAAGTATTTGGGGTGGAGTACCTGCCAAATTTATAAAGAAGGTAGACCCAGGAACAAGCCAAAGAATTAAACCAGAAGATTGCCCACAATTATTTGATGTATTCGCAATGGTATAAAGAATGATTTTTTAGTAAAATCGGAAACAAAGCTTCACTCCTTCTTACACTTAAAACATAAGAGTAAGAAGGAGTTTTTTCTTGTATTACCCGTATCAATCATCATTGACTTCCAAAGTCCATATTCATCTTATTTAACCCTCTGATAATTGAAATATTACGAAAGATCCGTAGATTTGTAAAAGATTAAATCGAGGCAGTGAATCAACAAACATTCACCTATTATGAAAATAAGACTACTACTTACAATTCTCTTACCGACAGCAACAATAGCTGCCAATACCCAAATCATGGAAAGAACGTTTTTAAAGAAAGTACTTACCAAGTTAGAAAAGATTGAATCTGCGACATATTACGTCACTGACGAAAGCCGGCAACCTGATGATTCCACCACATTATTCAGTAGCAAAGAGTTTGAGCTTATCGCAATAGAATCTTGGAGCCGCCAAGTATCTTCTATTCGAAATTACGCAAACCGGAAGAAGTTAAATGATACTATTCTAAACGCAGCCAATGAAGTAATCAAACAATATCAGACAAGCGGTGCCACACCTTACTTTTTCATTGTAGATCAAGAAGGAATCAGAAGTTATAGTAAAGAGAATACCGATAAAGAAATAATCCATACAATAAAAGAACTACTATGAGCAGACTATTTACCTTCCTTTGCCTGTCTTTGTTATTCAATCTAGCACAGGCACAATTACCGACCCCCCGAGTAATAAAAAAGGACAAGCCATCCTGAGTGGTACAATCGCCAATTACAATCCGGACGACAATCTGATATTCAAGATCGGTGCTCCCAATATCGTAATGGGAACAGCCGAGACACTTTATCCGACTGTTGAGGCAGATGGAAGTTTTACTATTAATATTCCTCTCTACCATCATACACAAGTACGGATGATGATAGGAAATGCTGATTTAGTCATTCTGCTAAGTCCCGAAAAAAGAAACAAATGTAGCTATCAATCTAAGTAATCCGCCAGGAAAACAATTTGTATATAGTGGTCAGTATGCTACCATTAACAATGAATGGTGTCAGCCGGAACTGATAACAAAGATACCTCCTGTTTATAGAGATGGCGACTTATTGGATTCTATTGCAGGCATCAGTGCCAACAAGTTCAAGGAACGCTGTATCAACCAATACAAACGATATGTAACGCACAACAACGCACAGTTACAATTCAGCGAAGACACTCGCACACTCGCCAATCTCTCATGCGCATTTGATTGCCTGGAAAATCTACAGGCCACCCACTATTGCCTGCAAACTGCTTATCAAAAGAAGGAAAACATTACGCGGGAACAAGCTTTTTGCAGCTTTTCCTCGATATACATTTTACCTGATGATTTTCACAACTACCTGAAAGATTTTCCTGTCAATCACCCTTTGGCACTTTATTGTTATAATTACCGTAATGTAGTCACAAACTTCTTATATGATACACACTATGACCCACTCTCTATGGAAAAATATCTATTGGAAAACGCACCGCTCACAAAAGAGGAGCAGACACTCATTCATCAATATGAAGCAGCTTTTAAAGCAGGAGTAATCTTCCGGCAGCAAAACGATTTGATGACACTCATCCGCAAATATACTAAAGAGAGAGACGACTGTAACTGGGAAAATATTTTCCGAAGCCAAAAAACGTCTGGGGCATATCCTGCAAGACAGCACCTGTTTGCCGGTTGACTACATACGCGCAATCTATATGCGCTCCAGCCTTTACAACCTACAACCGTTGACCTCCCGGCAGGAAATCATGGCTTCGGAAATTACAAATCCTATATTCATAGGAATCATTCAAGACATGAAACCGTCAGATGCAACCCCGGAAGAAGGCAACAACAAAGAAATATACCATCTGCGAAGCGCCGCAAGTGGCAGAAGAAGAACTGCTGGATGCACTCATTGCACGTCATAAAGGCAAAGTACAGTTTATCGATTTCTGGGCTACCTGGTGTGGCGGTTGCCGGCAGATTATCAAAGAATATGAGCCGCTAAAGAAAGATATAAGTGAAGACAAAGTAGCTTTCATTTACCTCACCGGCCCCAGTTCGATAAAGAAGACATGGGAAATACTCATAGAAGATATCGCAGGCGAACATTACTGGCTGGACAAAGAGCAATGGGAATATCTTTGGACACATTTTCAAATGACAGGGTTACCGATGTATCTGCTAATAGATAAGCAAGGGAATATAGTGAAACGATTTACTCACATTACCGCCAAAGAATTAAAAGATTTACTGGAACAAGAAATCAATAAGATATAAGTCCGTACAAATACTAATAAAAGAGAATTGTTTTTCAGGGCAGGATTTCGGAATATGAAATCTCCTTTAAGAAAGAGAGAAGTCCCCTTATTTTAGATTGACCCATTACAGAGAACTAAAATTAGGGGACTTTTTATAATTAGAAATTAATCATGTGCATAATCTTCTCCGTCGCACCGGCATTGCTAGTCACATAATAACCGGCATTCGTTCCGGTTTCCCGCAAAAACGCCTCATCTGTCAGGAAACGATCCAGCAAAGTTTTCAGCTCATCATAGTCTTTGATAGAATAGGCACCTTTTGCTTCCAGCAATTGAACAGCTTCCATAAATTTCTGGTATTTAGGTCCGAAAATCACAGGAATACCATACACGGCTGCCTCCAAAGTGTTGTGAATACCAACCCCGAAACCACCCCCGATATAAGCTATTTCTCCATAACGATAAATAGAAGAAAGCAATCCGAAGCAATCAATAATGAGACAGTCAGCTTTCAATACATTCTTTTCGTCGGCACGGGTATAACGCACGTAAGGACGTTTCAGTTTGCTGATAATCTCTACCAGGTGATTTTCATCAATTACATGGGGAGCTATAATCAGCTTCATTTCCGGGTGATTGTTGAAATACTCAAGGAATAAATCTTCATCCGGTCCCCAAGAGCTTCCCGCCACAAAAGTAAAGGTATTGTCTCCTTTGAACAGTTTCACTAACGGAAGATCTTTGGCTTCCTCGCGAATCTGCAATACCCGGTCAAAACGGGTATCACCCACTACCGTCACACGGTTAATACCTATCTTTGACAAATAACGTTTCGAAGTTTCATTCTGCACAAACAGATGATCGAAGTCTTTCAGCACATTACGATACGTTCCACCATACCATTTGAAAAAGATCTGATCCCGGCGAAAAATAGAAGAAACACTATACACCGGAATACGGCGTTTATGCAGTTCGTCCAGATAATTTGTCCAAAACTCGTACTTGATAAAGAATGCCATGCAAGGGGTTTGAGATATCCAGGAACTTCTTCACACATTCCTCGGCTTGTCAAACGGCAGATAGCAGACAATATCCGCTCCCCGGTAGTGCTTGCGCACTTCATAACCGGACGGAGAGAAAAAAGTAAGCAATATCTTATAATTCGGATATTTTTCCCGAATCATTTCTATCAAGGGACGTCCCTGCTCGAACTCACCAAGCGAAGCGGCATGGAACCAGATATACCGCTCCCCTTTCTCCACCTGTTGGCGTAGAAGTTCATATACCACCCAATGCCCTTTCATCATCTTCCGGGGCTTGTGGCTAAACGGAGCAGCCAAATGGACGAAAAAGTCATAAATGACTATTGCCAGGTTGTAAAGCATAGTACTATGTATGTCGATTACTTCAGAACCTCTACCGCGCGTTTCATACGAGCCACAGTTTCTTCCTTACCCAATACCCAGGAAATATCGAACATGTGCGGGCCTTTGCCTTCACCCACCAATGTCAGACGGAAAGCATTCATGATATTACCTGTATGATAACCTTTTTCCGCAATCCAGTCCATTACGACCTTTTCCTGCCCTTCAATACTAAAATCTTCAATGCCGGCAATTACTTCCGCCAATTCGGTCATACACTTAGCCGAATCTTCTTTCCAACGTTTCTTTACTGTCTTTTCATCATATTCGGTAGGAGCCACAAAGAAGAAGCTGCATGTCTCCCACAGTTCCTTTACGAAACTTACGCGGTCTTTCATCATGCCAACCACAGTCACTACCTTTTCGAAAGGAGCCTCCACACCGTGTTCTTTCAATACAGGCACAAACAGTTCGGCAATCTCTTCATTCGGTTTCTGCTGGATATACTGGTGGTTGAACCAAATACCTTTCTTATAATCAAATTTAGCACCCGACTTACTGCAACGGTGCAAGTCGAATAACTTTATAAGTTCGTCCATTGACATCACTTCCTGATCGTTACCCGGATTCCAGCCAAGCAAAGCAAGGAAATTGATGACAGCTTCAGGCAAATAACCGGATTCACGATAACCGGAAGAAACTTCTCCGGATTTCGGATCATGCCATTCCAACGGGAATACGGGGAATCCCAGACGGTCACCGTCACGCTTGCTCAGTTTGCCGTTGCCTTCCGGCTTCAAGAGCAGAGGCAGATGAGCAAATTCCGGCATTGTATCTTCCCAGCCGAAAGCACGATACAACAGGACATGCAACGGAGCGGAAGGTAACCATTCTTCCCCCACGGATCACATGGGAAACCTCCATTAAATGATCGTCCACGATGTTAGCAAGGTGGTAGGTAGGCAGTTCATCGGCCGATTTATAAAGAACCTTATCATCCAGAATAGATGAGTTGATAATCACTTCACCACGGATCAAGTCGTTCACACGAACATCTTCATTCGGTTCAATCTTGAAACGGACCACATATTGCTTGCCATCGGCAATCAGTGCATCCACTTCTTCTTCCGGCATAGTCAGTGAATTACGCATCATCCCTCGGGTAGATGCGTCATATTGAAGTTAGCCAATTTCAGCACGCTTAGCGTCCAGCTCCTCCGGAGTATCAAAAGCGATGTAAGCTTTTCCATTTTCCAGCAAAACCTCTACATATTTCTTATAGATGTCCCGGCGTTCCGACTGACGGTAAGGACCATGCTCGCCACCGAAACTCACTCCTTCATCAAAGTGGATACCCAACCATTTGAAAGATTCGAGGATATACTCTTCCGCTCCCGGAACAAACCGGTGAGAATCAGTATCCTCAATACGAAATATCAGGTCTCCGTCGTGTTGACGCGCAAATAGATAATTATACAAAGCTGTACGCACACCACCGATGTGCAGTGCTCCCGTAGGACTCGGAGCAAAACGAACTCTTACTTTTCTTTCTGCCATAATTTGGGTTAGTATAGGTAAATCGTGGCAAAATTAAACCTTTTTTTTTCCACACTATTGTTTTTTTTTTTGTACTTTTCGCAAAAAATTTCAGTGGATATGGAACATTTGAAGAAGAAAAAAGAGCTTTTCATGGAAAGATTTGTCATATAAATCACTGCTATTTGTGGCTACTGTGGCACTGATTGTTTATTTCTTACCGCGCGACGGGAAGTTCAACTACCAGTTTGATATAAACAAACCCTGGAAGTACGGACAGTTAATCGCAACTTTCGATTTTCCTATCTATAAAGACGAGGCGGTGGTGAAGCGCGAACAAGACAGTCTGTTAGTTCTTTTCCAACCTTACTACGAGCTCGACAAGAAGATAGAAAAGGACGCCATCAGCAAATTGAAGGAGAACTATCATACGAACCTGAAAGGGATCCTTCCATCCATAGATTACCTGCGGTATATCGAACGCACGCTCAAAGAAATCTATCAAGCAGGGATTGTATCGACAGAAAACATACAGCAACTGCAAAAAGACAGCACTTCGTCTATCATGGTTATAGACGACAAGCTAGCCAACCCGCATCCCACCGAGGAGATTTACACGGTGAAGAAGGCTTACGAATACCTGCTTTCGGCTGACTCTACCCATTTCAACCGGGATATTCTAAGACAATGTTCGTTGAACGAATACATCACTCCCAACCTCACTTTTTGACGAGGAACGTACCCAGGCTGCCAAAGAAGAAATCCTGAACAACTATTCCTGGGCAAACGGATTAGTAGTCAGCGGGCAAAAGATTATCGACCGGGGGGAGATCATCAGCCCGGAAACTTATAATATTCTGGAATCACTGCGGAAAGAATCCATTAAGCGGAATGAGTCAATGGGGCAAAGCCGCCTGATTCTCGGAGGGCAGATTCTGTTTGTGGGTATGCTGATGTTGTGTTTCATGCTTTATCTTGATTTATTCCGGAAAGACTATTATCAACGGAAGGGCAGTTTGTCGCTGCTGTTCACTTTGATTGTATTTTACAGTATAGTCACGGCTTTCATGGTCACACACAATATATTCAATGTGTATATCATCCCCTATGCGATGTTGCCGATCATTATTCGTGTGTTCCTCGATTCAAGGACCGCTTTCCTGACACATGTCATCACTATATTGATATGCTCCATATCCCTACGCTTTCCGCATGAATTCATTCTGACCCAGTTGGCAGCGGGACTGGTTGCGATATTCAGTTTAAGGGAATTATCCCAAAGATCCCAGCTTTTCCGGACGGCGCTATTAGTCATATTGACTTATGCCGCCATTTACTTTGCCTTCGAGTTAATGACGGAGAACGGGCTTTCCAATGACTTCTCGAAACTGAATTTGCGGATGTACACCTATTTTATAATAAATGGAGTTCTGCTATTATTCGCTTATCCGCTGTTGTTCCTGTTGGAAAAAAACATTCGGATTTACCTCCAATGTCACTTTGGTGGAACTATCGAATATCAATAATGACTTACTGCGCCAGATGTCCGAGACGGTACCAGGAACTTTCCAGCACTCCATGCAGGTAGCCAATCTTGCGGCAGAAGCAGCTATCCGCGTCGGTGCGAAAAGCCAGCTCGTACGTACGGGAGCTTTGTACCACGATATCGGAAAAATGGAGAATCCGGCTTTCTTCACCGAGAACCAGTCGGGAGGGGTCAATCCGCACAAGAACCTGAGCTACGAACAGAGTGCACAGGTCGTGATCAGTCATGTCACGGACGGATTAAAACTAGCCGACAAACACAATCTGCCTAAAGCCGTCAAAGACTTTATCAGTACGCATCATGGACGGGGGAAAACAAAATATTTCTATATCTCGTGGAAAAACGAACATCCGGACGAGGAGCCGAACGAAGAATTATTCACTTATCCCGGTCCGAACCCGTTTACTAAAGAACAGGCCATCCTGATGATGGCGGATGCCGTAGAAGCAGCTTCACGCAGTCTGCCGGAATATACGGAAGAAAGTATAAGTAACCTGGTCGACAAGATTATTGACTCCCAGGTTACAGAGGGCTACTTCAAGGAATGCCCTATTACTTTCAAAGATATTGCCACAATAAAAACTGTATTCAAAGAAAAACTAAAGATTGCTTATCATACCCGGATCAGTTATCCTGAGTTAAAGAAATAAGCAGGCCGGAACAGGCATCTTCCAAAATATCCAGCACATACTGAAACCTTCGGCCCCACCATAGTAGGGGTCGGGGACATGATCTGCGGGGATACGGTTGCAATATTCCGTCATGCGGTGAATCTTCTTCCATTCTTCGGGAGAGGGAGCTTTATCTTTCAGGTCGTCGATGTTGCGGTCATCCATACCGATAATCAGATCAAAATTATAAAAAGTCCTCTGTCCGTACCGGGCGTGAACGATGCACCAGTTGATACCCCCGACGGGCAGCGTGGGCACGCATCCGGCTGTCCGGCAACTCTCCCTGATGGTAAGACAGGATTCCGGCGGAGTCTATCACAAACTCTTTCTCCAGTCCCGCCTCCTCTATTAAATGAAGCATTACACCCTCTGCCGTAGAACTACGGCAGATATTTCCCAAGCAAACAAATAATATTTTCTTCATAATAAACTTTTAAATACTTGACAATATGCCACAAGGAAACCCTTGCTCCGGTGTTACGCCGGTTAGAATGAGTTCAAAATCTGATTCGCCCGGTTCACGGTGACAGCTGCCGGGATCTCCGGCATATCCCCCAAGTTGAACGGAGCCAGCATTTTCTCAATCTTCTTCAGTCCGGCTTTATTTCCGTTCTTCTCAAATTCCTGACGAAGAATATTTATTTTCTCATGTGCCTGTACTCCTTCGATCAAACGTTCGAAACGGATACAGCTACGTGCTCCGGGGTATACCAGATACGTATCTCCGGCTGCCCAGGTACGGAAACGGGAATCGAGCAACGGCTCCAACGGCCAACTGTTGTACGCCCAACGCAGATAACCGTCCAGATGCTTCTTTGAAGAATAGAAACTCATCCAGGCAGCTTCGGCCGGGTCGGAGAAAGTAAACGTATTGGGGTGTGCTTCCGTGCAGCAAGTATAATAGGTAGTGCGCTTATTCTCGGCTTTACGGCGGAGAACGTACATCTTCGGGATAGTTCTGTCCGATAACAATACAATAATCATATAGATCGGGCTCAATTTCTTCATGATAGTTCCCGGCCAACGATACTTTAAAATCCGGATCAGCTTTACGAATCACTTTCAACGTCTTCTGCATTACGTCCATTGGGCGCTCATCCATAGCAATCGTACAAATATCAAACCAGCCTTTTTTCTTTGAGATGTTTTGCAAAAAAAGAAGCAAGCATTGCCACCCACATTTCTTCATAAGCCTGTTCGCCCGGTGCGGTCTTCACAAATTTCAACGAGTTCGTAGCCTGGTCGTAATACTGGAAAGACAGTTTCCAGGGAACCATTGAATAACAGTTTATCTGCTTGTCAATGCCGACACTCATCATAAATTCCACCCAACGGTCAAAAATGGTATAGTCAAACGTCCACGTACCGTCTGCACGTTTTATCCAAGTCACCATTGTGTCGAAATAATCTTCCGTCTGCCCATTCCAGGGTTTATGAGTGTCAAAGTAGCCGTGATAATCTTCTGTCCGGCATCTGCCAACATTTTCATCAAAGGACGCATAGCGTCAAAATGCTCCTGGCTCCATAAAGGAACCTGATAGTAACGGGCTACGGCATACGGGCTTTGCCACAAATCCAGATGAAAAGCCCATTCCGAGGGTTGGGGAAGTACGCGGGAAGAAACCGTAATCTCAAGATTGAGGCGCTGTAACAGATTCGAGCCATCGTTAACCAATAACTGTCCTTTATAAGTTCCGGGAACCGCAGACTGGGGAATCCAGCATTGTACCCAGATAGGCTGAACAGTACGAGCAGGCAAAGCCATCGTTTTCAGTTCCGAGTCAATCGGATCGGCTACCAATAGAGAGTCAAAGTCCACCGACTTCCGATAGCCGCACGCACCTCTTCCGTCTTTGTTCAGTTCGTCCGTCATGACGTAGCGGACAAAGCCGGCTGTCAACGCATCTCCCGAAAGAGAGTTCCCCTTCTTATCCTTAAAATCGGTAAAGCTGAAATTCAAGTCCTTCAGCTCCGTGCCTGTCCACACGACCGCTTGGGCATTCACACGTTCGCCGCGCCAGCCTTTCAGAGAGGTGTTCGTGGTTTTCTTCAAAGCCGGAAGCTGATGTTTCGCGTAGCGGACATCAATCGTTCCCCACGACACTTGCGGTGCCGTGACTGCCGCCCATTCTTTTTCGGAAGGTGCCGCAGGGTCGGGCAATTCCTGATAAGCCTGTAAAGGGAACTTCGGTTGTCCTGTCGGAACGCCGCACTGGGTTACTCCCTGCTGGGCAAACACTGCACCCACGCTAAAGAGACAAGTCAGAGAAAAAATAGTAAGTCGTTTCATGGTTAGTTAATTAAATTAATACAAGGTTTATTAATAAGGGGGAATAATTTCTTTTATCACATAGGGTCTACATCATAGTAGACTATCAGGGACTTATAACGCTCATCCTCTATCATCTCCCGTTGAATGCGCAAAAAGCAGTTCCCGGGCACGCCCCATTGGGGCATTCTGCTCAATCTTGACGACGATCTTTTTTGATAAACAAAGTCTGGATACGGGCAACAGGAGGTTTATCCGGACCTAATACCCGATTGCCAAATACAGCCCGCAACTTATCCGCCATCACTGCCGCCATCTGATCCAGCAACGCTTCATTATGATTTTTCAGATAAACATATACCAGCCGGTAATAGGGAGGATAATGGAACATCTGACGTTCCACCAATTGTCCGCCTACCATATCTTCATAATCATTGGCAATGACCTGATGAATGATAGGATGGTCGATACTCTTGGTCTGGAGTATCACACGTCCGCGTTTATTCTTACGCCCGGCGCGTCCCGCTACTTGTGCCATTAGCTGGAAGGCACGTTCGTAAGAACGGAAATCGGGATAATTCAACATCGTATCGGCATTCAGTATTCCGACGATTACATGGTCGAAGTCCAAACCCTTCGACACCATTTGCGTACCGATCAGAATATCGGTCTTTCCCTGTTCAAAGTCTGCAATAATCTTTTCGTAAGCAGAGCGGGTGCGGGTGGTATCCAAATCCATACGCGCCACGGCTGCTTCGGGGAAAAGGATTTTGATGTCGTCCTCAATCTTTTCCGTACCAAAGCCGCGGTTCACCAGTTCCGTACCTTCGCAAGCGGGACAGGCCTTCGGAAGTTGATAGGTATAGCCGCAATAGTGGCAGGTCAGTTGATTGATTCCTTTGTGGTAAGTCAGGCTCACATCACAGTTTTTGCACTTCGGCACCCAGCCGCAAGTACGGCATTCTATCATGGGAGCGAAGCCGCGACGGTTCTGGAAAAGAATCACCTGTTCCTTCTGTTCCAGGGCTTCTTTCATATATTGTACCAGCAAAGGCGAGAACTGTCCGACCATTCGTTTCTTGCGGTGCAGCTCCTTGATGTCTACGGGGATAATCTCCGGCAGTTGTATCTCTTTATAGCGTTCTTTCAGTTGGACAAAGCCGTATTTTTCCGTCCGTCGCGTTCTGCCACGTCTCGATAGAAGGAGTAGCCGTTCCCAACAGTGTTTTAGCTCCCTACATGGCAGCCAGTACAATAGCTGCGCTACGTGCATGATAGCGGGGGGCGGGGTCTTGCTGCTTGTAAGTGTTTTCGTGCTCCTCGTCCACAATCACAAGACCGAGGTTGCGGAAAGGGAGGGAAAACGGAAGAACGGACTCCCAAAAAAATAATATCATAGCCATTTTCTCCCAACTGTTTCCGCCATATCTCCACCCGTTCGGCATCGGGGAACTTGGAGTGATAGATGCCCAGTCGGGAGCCGAATACGCGTTGCAGACGTTCTGTAATCTGGGTAGTCAGGGCAATCTCAGGCAACAAATACAATACTTGCTTTCCCTGACGAATAGTTTCTTCTATCAGATGAATATAGACTTCGGTCTTACCACTGGACGTCACCCCATGAAGCAGGCAGACATTCTTTTCCCGGAAGGACTGTACGATTTCATCGTGTGCCCGTTGCTGAAACTCATTCAACGTATTCAGTTCGACGACCTCCATCACCTGCTGGTTCAACCGGCCGATCTCATGATGATAAATCTCAAATATCTTTTTCTCTACCAGACCGTTTCAGAATGGAAGGCGACACATTGGCGCGTTGCAACAGTTCTTTCTTGGAGACTTCTTTCGGGACTTCATTTCCCAGAATCCCCGAACATTCCACATATTTCATCAACAATGCCAACTGCTTCGGAGCACGAGACAGAATATCAAACAGTATATGAAGCCGCTTTTCATCCGCTGTACCCGCAAGCCGAACCCGTGCCTCTGTTTTAGGTTTATAAGTACGCCTCAACTCCTCCTTTACGAAAATCGCTTCTTTATCGAGCAAAGACTTGATGACCGTAAGAATATTTTTGATACCACTGTCCTTCTCCAGTTTAGTGACGCACTGCTGCGAATCCACGGCAAGTAAATCCAAAATACGTTGCTCACGTTCCGGCAATGGTGCATCCGCTTCAAAATCGGGATTATACTCTACAATCGTTTCGCTTTCGAGTTTTTCAATCCCGAAGGCAGCGCCGCCTTATAAACATCCCTTGCGTACAGAGATAATAATCGGCTATCCACTCCCAAAACTTGAATTGAACAGGCAATAATATAGGAGAAGCATCCAGCAATGCAGATATGTCCTTCACCTCATACTCCGTCGGAGCACAATAATGAACATTAAGAACGATAGCCGTATAGAACTTCTTCCGTCCGAAAGGAACTACCACGCGACAACCGATCTTCACTTCTTCCGCACACTCGTCCGGCAAAAGTAAGTAAAGCTCTTTGGAAGTGGAAGCGGTAATATGACATCTACATACTTTTTCATTGCAGGCACAAAGATATAAAAAAAGAGGCTTCCGACAGTCGAAAGCCTCTTGTTCTACTATGTTAAAGTAAATTATCCGCTAAAAAATATAAGCAACAGATACCTGCCAAGTCTTGGTTTTATAGGAAACCGCCGCCGTCAATATCAGCAGTGTCGCCCAATGGGATATTATAATTAGCTCCCACCTGCAAATGGTTCAGCAACTTCAAACCTGCTCCTACATTAATACCTACTTCAGCCTTCTTCTTGTCGATTCCGGTTTTCTTTTCAAAGTCGAAATAAAAATCAGGACCGGCAGCCAGATAAATACCGGCCAGGCTACCCAAGCCGATGTTATACTTCAAGTTAACCGGGATATCAATACCGTTCTGCTTCACAGTAACATCCGCGTCGGCATCAGAAACCTTGATACCTCTTTGAGCAAAAAGCAACGCAGCATCTACCCCCAACCCTACGATTGGAATATTAAACTCGGCCATCGGACCGATAAAAAACCTGTGAAATTATCCTTTTTAAAGTTTTCGCTCACATTAGAGAAACTCGCCTTTGACAAGTTCAAACCTCCCTTTACACCAAAATGTATTTGAGCCTGAGCAGGCATTGCCATACCAATACATACAGCAATCAATAAAGCACCAAAAATCTTTTTCATAAATTTACGTGTTTATAATTCGGGACAAAGATATATATTTAGATTAAATAAACACAAATTATTGGTTTTTTGTTCGCTCAAAGTCGCTATTGTTCATCCACTCCCTATTCCCGCGCCTTCTCTGATAGTTTAATTTCATTTCCGGATTCTCATACAGAATCTTTTTGAACCAACAGGCACGACAGGCGGTTTGCGCCAATTTAGGAAGATAATGATAACAACAGACATCCACGCCATGCATTTATATATAACACATCTCTAACTGATATGTTGATATACAGCCATTCACGTGGGTATCTGTTGTATCATCTCTCTCCTAAATAGAAACTGCTAGATTTCAGAAGTGAGAGATAATACACTTTTTACTCCATTAGGAAATAAAAACGCCTTCTGCCAATTTCATCACGCTGATGAGCAGAAAGCGTATGACAAAGATATATACTTTTTTTGAAATGCAGCAGAAATACAGGAAGTTCTGTATTATCCGACTACTCTCTTCCATATAAAAAAACGAAAATCCTCTTTCAACCTATCACCTACTTTGCCAATCCCTTTATTCATCATGCTTTCAGAACGGTGATAGGTTGTTTGCAACCTATCACCTCATCTATCACCTATCACCTGCTAATTTGGATAAAATCTACTGTAAACGAAAGCGGTAACTAGGGGCAATTTCTGTTTCCCGGTGAGAAACAAAGTGCTTCAAGGCATGAAACGATTGGTTTCAAGCGTTAGAAACTAAAGTTTCTCACCTTTGAAACTAAGGTTTCCTGCCTTTGGAACTAGAGTTTCCAGCCTTTGAAACTAAAAGTTGCGCCGCAGGAAACAAGTGGTTAGATTATATATTGGCTAATAAGGAAGGAGAGGCGTACTTCTGCAAATTTGGTGGTAATTTAGCAAGTCGGTAGTATCTCCATTCCCTTCCTTCGGGAAGGAGGGTGGCTGAAAGCCGGGGTGGTAGGTGGATACACAATAATGCTGATAATAACTGACTTACGCATTCACCTACCACCTCCCCCTACAGGGGACTCCTCCTTCCCGAAGGAGGAGAATGGAGTTACTACCGACTTTTAGATAGCCTTTTGCTATTATGAGAACAAATCATTTAATGCTTCACTCATACTGGGGTGAGTAAATATGAAATCACGCAGAAAAGTATAATCCTGCCCTGTCTTCATGGCGACAGCAACCGTGTTGATTACCTCGCCGGAATCGGGGGCAAACAATACACAGCCTAATATTTTTCCCGTATTCTTATCAATGATAGCTTTCAACAGGCCGTCCGTTTCTCCCAATGTCTTGGCTCTCGGTATTGCCATAACGGGTAACTTCTTCACAATAATATCCCGATTCTGCCGGCGGGCTTCCTCCTCATTCAGACCGATACGGGACAATGGCGGGTCGATAAAGACAGAGTAACTGACCGGATTACGGTCGCCCGTCCGCCGTTCTTTATCGCCGAATAAGTCTTCACGGACAATCCGGTAATCATCCAATGAGATATAAGTAAATTGCAATCCGCCTTTCACATCGCCTACGGCGCGTATATTCGGATTAGTCGTTTTCAGGTATTCATCGACAATGATAGCTCCACGCACATCCACCTCTACTCCGGCCACTTCCAGATTCAAGTCTTTCGTGTTAGGCCGCCGTCCGGTGGCCAGCAACACCGCGTCGGCTTCAAGCACAAACACCTCGTTAGTCTGCGAATCGGCGAAAGTGACGATTGCTTTATCTTCAACACGATTCACCGACTGCACCTTCGCGTTCATCCGGAAAACAATACCTTTCTTCTCCAATGTCTCTTTTTACGCTTGCAGCAATATCGCGGTCTTCACGAGCAATCAGTTCCGGATAACTCTCAAGCACCGTCACCTGCGAACCGAACGAAGCATACATAGACGCAAACTCAAACCGATATAACCGCCGCCGATAATGACCAGACGACGGGGAAGGTCGGCCAGTTCCATAATCGAGGGTGCTGGTATAGACAAACGGATTACCCGCAACTCCCTCAATAGGAGGAATCACCGTTTCCGCTCCCGTATTGATAATGATCTGCTTTGATGTCAACCGTATTTCTTCCGTAGCCGTGCGGACAGCAACCACATCGGCGGAAACAAAAGAACCTATGCCCGTATAGACGGTCACATTGGGGTTATCCGCCAGATTATGGTAATTCTTGTTTCGCAATGCACTTGTCACGGACTCCTTCACAGAGACAGCATTCCGGTAGAACTCACTTCTTTCTTCAAATGTGGCGTCCTTCAGAGCCGAAGCCATTTTTGCCTGATGCACCAATGTCTTTGTGGGAATACACCCTATATTAATACACGTTCCCCGTACATCTTGTCCGAACGTTCAATAATGGCAACCTTCTGCCCACGCTTTGCAAACTCTGCCGCAAGGGTCTTTCCGCCCTTACCGAAACCGATAATAATAACATCAAATGCATTCATATCTATATTTTTTAATTGGTTCTGATTAGACCTTGCCAGGTTCATCTTTAAATGATAATGCAAAGGTCGTTACTTCCGGAGGATAAGCAATAACCATTTTGCCGGATAAGTTAGCAATTATTCCCGAGAGGGGAAAAAGTAAGAAATAATGAAAGTCGCCGGTACAGATATGACATCTGCCCGGCGACTTACCTATTGAATCAAATTCCACTTACTATCACATCAATCAATGGTTCGGATGAATATCCAGTTTCACCGGTTTTATCATATTTTCCGGTTCGAGGATAGTGTCCAGGTCTTCTTTGGAAAGGATGTCATGTTCAAGGACAAGTTCATAAACTCCCTTTCCTGTTTCCAACGCTTCTTTGGCTATTTTTGTAGAATGCTTATAGCCGATTACCGGATTCAGTGCGGTCACTACTCCGATGCTGTTATGCACATCTCTCCGGCATTTATCCTCATTCGCCGTGATACCGTCGATGCATAAGGTGCGCAAAGTGTCAAACCCATTCATCAACAAATCGGCAGACTCGAAACAGCATTGTGCCATCACCGGCTCCATTGCGTTCAGTTCCATTTGGGCGGCTTCACCGCTCATTGCCACACAAAGGTCGTTACCTATCACTTTGTAGGCTACCTGATTCATCACTTCGGGAATGACAGGATTCACCTTTCCCGGCATAATGGAAGAGCCGGGCTGCATGGCGGGCAGATTGATTTCTCCCAATCCGCAACGCGGGCCGGAAGCCAGCAAACGCAAGTCATTACATATCTTATTCATCTTGACAGCCACACGCCTCATCGCAGCCGAATAGCCTACCATGCAGGAAGTATCCGAGGTGGCCCCCACCAGATCATCCGCCAGTTTTATATCCAGTCCTGTTATCTTACGCAAAGCGGCGATACACATTTCCGCATATTCCGGCTCGGCTGTGATTCCGGTTCCAATAGCTGTCGCTCCCATATTGACTGTCAAAAAATCCTGTGCGGCAAAATCGAGGTTCTTCACTTCATGCCGGAGAATGCTTGCAAAGCCGTTGAAAGTCTGTCCGAGTGTCATCGGTACGGCGTCTTCCAGTTGGGTACGCCCCATTTTGATGACATGGGCAAATTCTGTTGCTTTCTTTGCGGAAAGATTCAATCAGTACCTCAAAATGTTTTACCAGTTTGAGGTGGGTGTAAAAGTACAGTCCGATGTGAATGGCGGTAGGATAAGCGTCATTGGTAGACTGCGAACGGTTCACATGATCGTTGGGCGAACAGTATTGATACTCCCCTCGCTGATGTCCCATTAATTCCAACGCACGGTTGGCAATCACTTCGTTGGCGTTCATATTCGTAGTAGTACCCGCGCCTCCCTGAATCATGTCTACCGGGAACTGGTCGTGATGTTTCCCTTCCAGTATTTCTTTACAGGCCTTCAAGATAGCGTCCGCCTGTTCTTCCGTCAACAAGTCCAGTTCGCGATTGGCAACGACAGCTCCCATCTTCGTAATAGCCAAAGCCTGAATAAACAAAGGGATATTCGTTCAAGTGAAATTTGCTGATGCGAAAATTTTCAATACCACGGAGTGTCTGCACTCCGTACAATGCACTTTCCGGCACCTCACGACTACCTATCAAGTCGCTTTCTGTACGAGTTTTTTTTGATAAATTCTGTTTCATATCGGTTGTTTTATAACAATGACATTTTAGTTAGTTCTTATATAACCAACCAACAAGGTTATTGTTTTAATAAATATGCAAAAACTATTCAATAACTTTTTTGTTCTTAATACAGGAAAAAGAAAATACAAAGAGAGAAATCACTTATCTTTGTTTTAAACTTAACGCAATAACCTATGATATTACAATTAGCATTTGTTCTGACAGCCATTATTATTGGTGCACGCTTGGGAGGAATCGGTCTCGGAGTGATGGGAGGCGTCGGATTGGCGATACTCACGTTCGTTTTTGGTTTACAGCCTACCGCCCCTCCTATCGACGTCATGTTGATGATTGCCGCCGTTATCTCGGCAGCTGCTCCTGCATGCAGGCAGCCGGAGGTTTGGACTATATGGTGAAACTGGCAGAACATTTGCTTCGTAAAAATCCTTCACACGTCACTCTGCTTAGTCCGCTGGTGACTTACCTTTTCACGTTCGTTGCAGGAACGGGGCACGTGGCCTATTCCGTACTGCCGGTCATTGCAGAAGTCGCCACCGAAACAAAAATCCGTCCGGAACGTCCGCTCGGTATCGCGGTTATCGCTTCCCAACAAGCGATTACCGCAAAGCCCGATTTCTGCAGCCACAGTTGCTTTACTCGGACTATTGGCCGGTTTTGACATCACTCTGTTCGACATCCTTAAAATCACAATTCCGCTACAATAGTGGGAGTGTTGGTAGGCGCATTATTCTCCATGAAAGTCGGCAAAGAACTGGTGGAAGACCCCGAATATCAGAAACGCCTGAAAGAAGGTCTCTTCAATAGCAAGAAAGTGGAGATTCAAGACGTAAAGAACAAACGTTCCGCCATGCTTTCCGTTATCATTTTTATATTGGCGACTGCCTTCATCGTCCTTTTCGGTTCTTTTGAAGGGATGCGTCCCAGCTTCCTTATCGACGGAGAGATAATTACATTGGGAATGTCCTCTATCATCGAAATCGTCATGCTGTCGGCTGCCGCCATTATCCTGATAGTGACCCGGACGGACGGTATCAAGGCAACGCAGGGTTCTGTATTCCCGGCCGGGATGCAAGCTGTCATCGCCATCTTCGGTATCGCCTGGATGGGAGATACTTTTCTTCAGGGGAATATGGCACAGCTTACTTTCTCTATTGAGGGAATTGTCCGTCAGATGCCGTGGTTGTTCGGTATCGCCCTGTTCGTGATGTCCATCCTGCTATATAGCCAGGCAGCCACCGTGCGGGCATTGGTGCCGCTTGGGATTGCGTTGGGCATTTCGCCTTATATGCTGATTGCCCTGTTCCCGGCAGTAAACGGATATTTCTTTATTCCGAACTACCCTACCGTAGTGGCCGCCATAAATTTCGACCGGACGGGGACAACAAAAATCGGTAAATATGTGTTGAATCATTCGTTCATGATGCCCGGACTGGTGTCTACCGTCGTGGCGATTGCTTTGGGATTGCTCTTTATACAAATATTCTAACTACATATTATTAACCTAAACATCATTCAGTTATGAAACAATTCAAGAGATTTGGTCTGGTAGTAGTCGCACTACTATGTACCGTTGCAATGGCTTTTTGCCGCAAAAACCGAATATTCATATCCTTGCCACCGGAGGAACTATTGCGGGTACAGGAAGCTCCGCCACCGGAACCAGCTACACAGCAGGACAGGTTGCTATCGGCGCATTGCTTGATGCAGTGCCCGAAATAAAGGATATCGCCAACGTGACAGGCGAGCAAATTGTGAGAATCGGTTCGCAGGACATGAACGACGAAGTCTGGCTGACACTTGCCAAGAAAATCAACGAACTGCTGAAACGCCCGGACATCGACGGTATCGTGATTACTCACGGAACCGATACGATGGAAGAAACGGCCTATTTCCTGAACCTGACTGTCAAGAGTGACAAACCTGTCGTGCTGGTAGGTGCCATGCGTCCGTCTACCGCGCTAAGTGCCGACGGCCCGTTGAATCTTTACAATGCCGTAGTCACTGCCGCCGCCAAGGAATCTAAAGATAAAGGGGTACTGGTTGCCATGAACGGCCTGATCCTCGGAGCGGAGAGCACGGTTAAAATGAATACGGTCGATGTACAAACTTTCCAGGCTCCCAACTCCGGCGCACTGGGTTATGTGCTGAACGGGCAGGTTTTCTATAACCAGGTGACACTGAAGAAACATACCACTCAATCCGTATTTGATGTGACTCACCTCACTTCATTGCCTAAAGTAGGTATCGTGTACAGCTATTCCAACATTGAGGCAGATATGGTGACTCCGCTACTGACACACGGATACAAACGAATCATCCATGCCGGAGTAGGAAACGGAAATATCCACAAGAATATCTTCCCGGTACTGACCGACGCACGTAGAAAAGGTATCCTGGTGGTTCGTTCTTCCCGTGTCCCGACAGGTCCTACCACGCTTGACGCGGAAGTGGATGATGCCAAGTATCAGTTTGTCGCTTCACAGGAATTGAATCCGCAAAAGTCGCGCGTATTGTTGATGCTCGCTCTTACCAAGACCACGGACTGGAAGCTAATTCAACAGTACTTTAACGAATACTAAAAACCGGACTGACTTATGAAAAATTTGATTTTTATGTTGCTCCTTGCGGGCAGCATAGGAGGAGTGTATGCGCAAAAATGCGGAAAAGAAGGACAAGTTCTCCCCCGATACTCCCCCTGTTCGAAGAACTGACGAACGTAAAGAAAAAAGACGGATAAGTTCAATTTATACCTGAATATGCAAGGTAGTTTTGACGCCCACTTCGGGATGGATTTCAGGAAGGTGATTTTAATATGCACCAGCTCCGCATCGAAGCGAAAGGGAATATCAACAACTGGCTGTCATACCGTTACCGCCAGCGCCTCAACCGCTCGAATGATGCCAACAGCATGATTGACAACCTGCCGACTTCTATCGACTACGCCGGTATCGGAATTCAGTTAAACGACCAATTCAGTCTTTTTTGCCGGAAAACAATGTGCCGCATACGGTGGTTTCGAGTTCGACCTGAACCCGATTGATGTCTACCAATACTGCGACATGATTGATTATATGAGCAATTTTATGACGGGATTGAATGTCGGTTATAATATCACGCCCGATCAGCAGCTGAACTTACAGATATTGAACAGCCGCAACAGTTCTTTCGACAGTACGTACGGAATCACGGAAGACGCCGAAGGGAATATCCCCCGATCTGAAATCGGGCAAAAATGCCGCTGGTTTATACATTGAACTGGAACGGTAATTTCAATAATGTATTCTAAAACCCGTTGGTCGGCTTCCGTCATGAACGAAGCCAAAAAGTCATAATATGTACTATTATGCAGTGGGAAACGAGCTGAATCTCGGCAAATGGAACGCGTTCGTCGACTTCATGTATTCAAAGGAAGATATTGACCGGAAAGGCATTATCACGAACATTGTCGGCCGTCCGGGCGGACATAATGCATTCGATGCGGGTTATCTGTCCGTAGTTGCCAAATGTAATTACCGCTTTCTTCCGAAATGGAATGTTTTTGTGAAGGGTATGTATGAGACGGCTTCCGTAGGCAAGGCGTCCGAGGGAATAGAGAAGGGAAATTACAGCACTTCATGGGGATACCTTGCCGGTATCGAGTTTTATCCAATGGAAACCAACCTGCATTTCTTCGTCACGTATGTAGGACGGTCCTACGATTTCACTTCCCGTGCCAAGGTGCTGGGACAGGAGAATTACAGTACCAACCGGGTTTCAGTAGGGTTCATCTGGCAAATGCCTGTATTCTAAAAATAGAGCTCTGTTTTAATATTCAAGTAAGAATGCTTTTCCGCATCTCTACTTGAATATATATAAAACAGTAGCTCATATGATCGATTAGTGTATGTGTTAAGTTATTATCCTGATTGATCGAAGGCTTTTTCTCTTTTTATCTACTGCCGGTCACCAAAGTCCGACTTCCATCCCAACCTACCGCCTCAATCCGAGTCGCTCCGGTAGGATAATCCACACGAGTTGTCTTATTAGTAACGTCACCAGTACCGACTATACAAATATCAGTCAGTTCTTTGCCTTTATATGTTTCAAAAAGCAACTACATTCTTCCATATAGCATGGTCTACCGTGACATAATCAGTTCCTTTGGTAATCCCGGAATTAAATGTTCCTTCTACGTTACTTTTGCTCTTGAATGCTTCCACGCTGTTGGCCGAGATGTATTGCATACCGCCTGAAGGCAATGGTTTTTTTCCTTCTCCGTAAGCTTTCACTTCATCTACCATTTCCTGCGTTATATTTATGGTAGCAACCGTGTAGTCATCCACCTTCACATTATCAAATACTTTCAGCAGCCCCCATACCCTCGAAGAATCCGCAAAGATTCAGTCCCGAAGCGTCAATAGCACGTTTCATGAAATTCACATACCTCCGCCCCGGAGAGTAACTCTTGTCATTATCATGGATAGCCGCCCAATGCACATCAGGCCAAAAATCAGGTTTTATATCCGCTGCCATAAAATACATAGTCATTTGCCATAAAGGGATTAATTTCACAAACGGATCAGATTCCCCATACGCCCGGTTTGTCGGTGGAAATAGTTGCCACTTGCATGAAGTACGATTTATGGGCAAGCAAAGCTTCGTTCAAGAAAGCATTTATACGCCCGCCCGCCAAAGCCGAACGTGCTCCCCGGACGCTTGAAGGATTCATGTTCCAGTCTCAGATAGCCTTCACTCAACGGATCGTTTCTCATCATATACTGAGCAAATGAACAGTAAAGATTATTGGTCACTTCCGTCCAACCATTGCCTTTCATCTGGGCAACCTGGTTGCCATGCCCAAACTCATGTCCGAAAACCCATACATTATTCTTTCTATAAAAGACCTTCGGAACCAACATCGCATCTTCCGTGTTGGGATAATTGGCACATACTCCGTTCAATTAGGACTTCCTCCCCAAGAACGGACGCCAAAAAGCGGTTAGCAGGCACAGCATTGTTTTTCACCAGTCCCATCATCAGATATTCAAAATCCAACATACGGTCGTGCATATCGACTACTGCCTGAATTGCGTTTGGCGCACATTTGGCAAAGGCATTCACCGTATTCTGCAAGTGTACTCTTTGTCCCAGAATATCCATCATCGCATTCGGAATATCCACCGCACTTCTCTTAGCCCTCTCCAATATTTCCGGCCAAGTGGCATCCGTATCACCACGTCTTACATCCCAATAGCCAATCTGTTTACCGAAACAAAAAATGAATATCGACATCTGTATCTCCGGCATCATCTCTCGTCCAATATTGAATATAGCCATTACCCGAATTTGCCGGAGTAATCACATTCAAACCTCCCCGCAAGGAGATCACGCTTTTCTTTCCACCTTCCCTATAATCGGCAATGGCAAGACTCAGCGGGGTATTGCTTGCTCCTTTGTACATAACGAAAACCAGCACCGGCTCTCCCTGCGTAAAATAGATTCCCGTCGGATTATCATATATGCTTCTTGAGCCTATAGTCAGTTCTTCTGCCACTATTTCAGGACTCTTGCAAGAATGGTAGGTACTAAAACGAAATTTTTTATCGTATTTCCCTTCCAGCAACTCTTTCGCTAATTGATAAATAACGGCGGTCTTGATCTCCTTAAGGCTTTCTGAAGTCACTGTACCCTTTTAATTCCGAATAGGTCTCGTCCGTAAAGAACTTTTTGCGCTTCCAAAATGTCATTTGTATTATCCGAATACTGATAACACTCAAACTCGGCCAGAGCCACATTGACGTTATCAATTCCGGGCGTCATCCGATCGATACGTACACGCACTTTACTCACTTGAAGGCTATTAACACTAATATCAACAGCCGCTCCCGCCGTTTGTGCGGCTACAAAACCGATTTCCTCATTCCAAGTAGTTTCGCCTTCTTTCAAAAACCGAAACACCTCCACTGGCAAAAAGAGAATTTTTATCATTGTTCGAACGTTGCATCAGACGAACATAACCTATGTTTTCGGGCTGTTCCAATGTATATTCAATGATAATAGAATGTCCTCTATTGGCTTCCGGCGAACCTAGTGAGGCACTACTATAATTTGTCGAATAGTCTCCATCAATAGTTTTACTGACATCCTGATTGCCGTAAACATTGCCTTCTATAAGTTCCGCGCTTTTTACCTTCAATTTCGTATCACCCATACCTTCAGTGGAGGCTTTCTCCTGAATGATAGTAAAAACTACGGGGTCTTTTAACGCAGTTGAGACAAATTTAATATGCCCCGTGCGATTCTGAAACGTGATGTTCTTATGTACTGTAACCTTAAAAATCTTGTCTGAAAAAGTTCTTGTCACTATCGGTTGTTCTATTATTTCAACCCAGCCTTCCATATCAGCCTCTATCGTAGGTTCATTAGCGACATTAGAAGTTACAGTCAACAAAAATTCTTCACCCTCCTGTGTCACTTTCCTAGGGGTGGACTGATCAAAAAGAATCGCATATTCTGTTCCTAATTGAACAATTTTTATTTTCAAAGGCTGGCAACCCGGTGCCGTTAACCGGTATTCTGTCTCACGTTGCGTGGCTTCCTCATTCTCGGCAACGGAAAAACGAATGATAGCATTTTCTCCATCCGGAATGATTTCGTAATTACACCATTGAACAACTCCTAAAGAAGCAATTTCCCCAGTCTCTCCGGTTCGTTATTACTTTCACGTCAAATGCTTCTACGGCATCCGAACCCAAATTGATTGTTTCACCAATCAAGTCTGTTTTTAGAAAGGGATCTATCACCTCTTTCATCGTCACTGCAAGCAGTAAAAAAGTAACAGGACGCATAACACTGTCAACATGGTACCAAAGTGTGTCTTCAAGAAATTTACCATAATAAATAATATTAGATTTAACTGATAAAAATCCGTTGGCCGGAATCCTTTTATACTCAAACCAACCAACGGATAAAGTTATTTTTCAGATATATATCTTATTTAATGGATACTCCGTACAATTTAAGTTCAGCCAATCGGAATTGCCACCTTCCACCTGCATCAGTGGTACTCTCACAATTCCAAGTTTGTACTATACGTATAAACTTAACCGGGGGTATCACAATGGCAAGCTGATGTTGTGAAAGAAGCTCCCAAGCTAACCGCGCCTGCCGCGCTCAAATCAGCCACACTATATGACTTTCGAGCATTAGGAATATCCTCAAATGTACCATCAACAGACCAAAGTACATCAAATCCTCTCAATAAAGAGACTTCATTTTGTAAACACTGTGTCCATGAGATGGCAAAATCTGTAACTCCTTCCGGAAGTTGCAATTGGAGATAAGGATTAGTGCCGCCGGTAAACATCAACAAAGTTCCTATTAGGGGAATGGAGTCTGCACATACGTTGCAGGATCTTTATCAAACAAACTCGCAGCAGTTGTATTACCTACAAAAATCGGGGGAAATTGAAACTCAACATAGAAGCATCCAACCCTTTGTTATTATACTCATATTCCTTACCCGTCACTGTCAGATTAAACTCCCGACTATCAAAATCAAAATTAATTCCTTCTATTTCGGTAATTTTAATAGCCACTCGTCCTCCTACAACCAGATTTGTCAAATCATCACCGCTTCCTGCCGATACCGACACCTTCAATGAAGCTTCTTTTCCCGGCTCAAACGTTACCAGACCATCATTTTCCAGCGTTACTGAGCTAGAAGACAAGTATCCTTCCTTTCCATCGTTATTCACAACTTCTACCTTAGCCGTGAAATCCCATTGGTTGTCTATCTCTAACCCCATAGGTATAGTAAATAAAACAGGATCCGAACTATTTATAAACCCTTGGACACATTCTTCCTCCTCAGAGACTTTAAATTCCAGCTTCGGAGTGGTAATCACAGGCTTCATGACATAGAGATTATTCATAGAATTTACAGAATCCGTAGCACTAACCAGTGAAATGGGCAACACAAAAGTCTTATCAGCATTTTCCGGAAGTTCTACCAAGGCTTGAATTGCACTCGTTTTCATCACCACTTTGGACATTTTATATCTCTCATCGGACTGAAAAAATCAACTCGCTGCCATCTATAGAATAGGTATTTGAAGGCAAAATAGTATAATTTTCATTGTATTCCTTCAATGCTTCATCCGACAATACGGTCAATTGAGCCTGAGCCGTTAATGACGGATCACATCCGGTCTTCATGATTGTTATATCAAAAGAAGCATCCTGACCGGTATTATAAAGAATTTTACTTTCTTCTCCGGTTTGCTTCAAAGACAAGATCTTATGATATTCTTTCGGATATGTATCATCATATTCATCGCATGCCGTATAGACAAATGACAATCCGCATAATAATGGTATAAATAAACTTTTCTTCATAAATTTGCTTTTTTAAATTCATAATACAATTAGTAACCGTATGCCTGAACCATTTGCGGGTTTTTATACACTTCGGCATTCTGAATAGGAGCCAGATATAAACGGTCGTTCCATCTGAAAGGCTGGTCAATAGTAGTCCTTACATTAAATTTTTCAAACGGTACATCTTTCACCATTGCGTTCAACCCCTCACGTTTAGCACCAAAGTATTTCTGACCTTCCGCCCAACGACGCACATCATGATAACGATGGCCTTCATTCCAGAACTCAATAAATCGCTCATTATGAATCATTTCAATTAATTTACTCTGTTCCGGTACAGTCGTAGTCGTGGGAACACCGGCACGGTCACGAACCTCCTTCAAGTTGGCTAAAGCATTTGCCAGATTGGCACCACCTACGTTCGCCTGACATTCCGCCAGATTCAGATACAATTCTGCCAAACGTATAAGAGGTATCGGTTTGGTATCTCCAGCCTGGAAAGCTCCACCATCGAATACAAATTGAGCTGTCGGATTTACATATTTCTGGGTCATAAATCCTGTAACATTATAGTTACGCGGACTTCTGGTAAGGTCGTATCCATGTCCTGCAGCAGTCTTCATGTTCAAAACGCATGGCGAACCTGCATCGCCACTGCTGGCCTTCAACAACTTTGAACCGTAATCACCACCATCGAACGCCATCCATGCGTAAAAACGCGGTTCACGGTTCACACAAAGTTTAATAATATCCTCTCTATTGTTTCCTGCTATTCCTGCTTTTTTGGAACCATTCTGCTCTTGAAGCAAAATCGCCTGTTGAAGCGGCCTCTTCAGGCAACACACCATCTTCCGTATAGAAATGTTCAATGGTATATAGCGTCGGAGAAATAGCTGAAAATCCCCCTGCCCAAGAAGTCTTATTGCCTGTTTGGAATATATGCGCCGGTATACGTCCCTGTATTCTTGAATTAATATTCTTACCGGTTAGCCCCCAGATTAATTCCTTATTATGCGGATAGCGGGAAGCAACCATATAACGAAGCATCATTACTCTTTCTTTTTTGAACTCTCTGTTCTCCTGGATATTATTATCCTCCTTTCCCGGCACATAAGGTAACCACTTATCATTATTTCCCAGTTCTGTCTGATACAATGTCATATCAGAAGCTTCCGTTCCATAAAGACGGCATCCACCCTCATTAAGCGCAAAATCCAACGCCTTCTGACAGGCCTCCATCGCTCTTTCCCATTTTTTTCTCATTATAACTACTGCTTACCAGTTCAATGCCATAATCATCCCGTCCGATAGATTCTTTATATTTAGCATCATCACCTACAAAAAGTCTTTATCCCCGGGAGTATTCACTTTATTCTTCCATGAAGAAAAAGGGAATTGACCATTCCAAAGAGGAGAAGCAGCATAGAGCAGCACACGAGCTTTCAAAGCTTTAGCCATCGTAGAAGTAGCACGTCCCCATTCTGTTCCCCCTCACGGGTCGGCGGCAAAATTCTGTGCTGCCAGATCAAGTTGATATGCAATCCAGTTAACACAATAATCATAATGACATCTTCCACCAAACTCGGAAGAGGGAGTACTCTGAGGTACATATTCCGTAATAACAGGTATAGGACCGTATTTTCTCAGTAATGCAAAATGATAATAAGCAATTAAAAAATGAGCTTCGGCCAACCACTGTTTTTTTCACCCGGTAACCATTCCTGCAATAAGGTTTCACCGGGATTATTTTCGACTTGACGTAAAAAAGATAGCATTGACCAATCTACTTATAATAATTATCCCAAAGTCTATCCGGATTGGCTGCCGAGACTAAATTATATGCATAATCATCCCAAAAAGCTCCACTATCATTCCGCCATTCTATCGGCAGTGCAAACTCATCTGTGGAACCATTAAGAGCACTTGTGTGACCAATAGGAGAATCATCTTCCTGAAGTCCTGCATAACAAGTGAACAGAAATCCTAAAGTACTTCTCCGGGTCTTTGTGGCATCCTGTAGCCCCTGCTTGTTCAGGCGGAACTACATCCAGATAATCACAAGAAACTAAATTAAATGAAAGAGCAGTCACAATCAGACCCACTCGAACTATATTTTTCAAAATATTCATATCTTCTATGATTTAGATTATTAGAAATTAAGTTGTAAACCTACATTGACCGTACGTTGCAACGGATAGCTATTCCAACTGCTCAATTCCGGATCCCACAAATCAAACGGGCTGAAACGAAGCAGATTCGCACCACTGACATAAATACGCCCATACGGAATTTTATAACCGATTTCCAAATTCTTCAGACGCAGGAAAGAACCATTACGCAACCAATAAGTACTGTTGACCGTATTATTACCTATATCACCGGTCGTCAATCCCAAACGCGGATATTCGGCATTCGGATTCGGATTATCTACCGACCAGTGATTATCTGCAATAAATTTCAACACATTCTTATTCGGTATACGATTCCCTTCAAGGAAGGGGTCCAAACCATTGATCAGAATGGAACGCAATGCAGAACCACTGAAGAAAATACCAAAGTCGAATTTTTTTATAATTAACGGTACCACCGAAACCATATTGCAAACGTGGAACAGAACCGTACTTGGAAATCATACATTGGTCGTCTTCCGTTATTTTTCCATCACCATTCAAATCACGGTATTTGATATCACCGACCTTCGGAGTGCTATTTCCTACCATCTGTTCCGGGCTGTTGTCTATCTCCTCCTGGCTCTGGAACAGTCCTTCCGAAATATATCCGGTCAATCTGGAATATGGTTTTCCTGTTTCCGACTTCCAAATAGTAGGATAATCCGGTTCGTCTTTATAAACCAACTTATTTTTTATTATATGTCAGGTTAGCCTGAAAACTAGCCCCCAAATCTTTAGAGAAATTCTTATGATAATTAAGGCTGAATTCCACACCCTTATTATCCATTTTACCGACATTTCCCCAAGGCTTTTGCTTTTGACCATAACCCAAAGAATTAGGCCAAGACTGACGTTCCATAAATATATCGTAACGTTTGTCATAGAAATAGTCTATTGTTATATTCCAGTGGTCAAACAAAGTCATATCTACGCCAATATCAAATTTCTTCGCTTTTTTTCCCACACAGCATCCAGATTTGCATAATAGGCAATCTCCGGACCTCCCAATGTGTGATTCATACTCTCTCCAAATGTCCACTTTATCTGATCCAATTTATTATCCGTCAGCTTATCAATATATAAATAATAGCTTCCGCCCGCTTGTGCCAGATCATCGCTACCTACCAATCCATAAGAGGCTCTCACTTTCAGGTTATTCACCGCATTTTTTCAAAGGTTCAAAGAACTTCTCATTACTGATAACCCATCCTAAAGACATTGCCGGGAAGAAACCGAAACGCTTCTTCTTGGCAAGACGTTCCGTACCGTTATAACCGAAGTGGATTTCAGCCAGATAACGTTGTCCGTAATCATATGTGAAACGTCCTGAGACTCCTTGATTACGATTAGGAAGCACATCACTTCTGTATTCCCTTTGCCGGTACATCAACATACCTCCGACATTGTGCAAACCAAATTGACGATTATAACTGATATTTCCCTGAAATTCAAATGTCTGATCCGAACTTCTGGCAATATCCGACTGTGCTATATAGTCTGCACCTTCCTGAATACGTTCCAAGTCATATTCCAACGGACTATCTTCACTGTATCCCACAGCTCTGAAAAAGATAAGGAGTAATGGAACGATTGTAGGAACTGCTGGACCAGTTTTTAAAGTTTACCCAGATATTTGCCTTCAATCCTTTTGTTACAAACCCAAAATCCTGCTCCACTTTAATGACTGTATTCAATGTATTCGCATTCTGCTCCTTATAAGAAGTCATCATCTGCGCATAAGGATTAGGATAGAGATAGTCCGAACTCTGATAATCAGATCCATAGCGGATATACGTATCACCCGGTTGCGCAGGATAAGTTGCAGGGAAAGTTACCGGAGTAGTCGTCAGAATCATTTTAAACAAATCAGCACTATTGATATTAGGCCCTTTGTTCTGACGGATCTGAGCATTCATATTCATCCTGATTGTCGTTGTGGGGGGTCAACTTATAGGAGATATTATTCTGGAACGTATAATTCATGATATTAATATTATTGTTCCACGAATAAGCTTTCTCCGTATTCAGCAAACCACTATCGTGGCTGACATTCAAGCTCATATAATACTTCACTTTTGTACCTCCTCCCGATACATTGATATTGGCACGCTGCGTCATTGTCATCTTTTTGAAAATGACATCCTGCCAATCCACATTCGGATATACATAAGGATTTACCCCGTCACGGGTCAACTGGATCCGTCTGTCCGAATACAATAATTGATCTTTCGATTTATTCGGATTTCTCGACAGGTCAGCTTCATTGTAAAGTTCCATATATCTGGGACCATCTACAAACTCAGGAAAATCGGACATGATATTGAAAGAGTTCTCCGCACTAACATTAACCTTCGTCTTCATATTGTAATCACCTCCCTTTGTAGAGATTATCATTACACCATTTGCACCGCGTGCACCATAAATTGCAGTTGCAGAAGCATCTTTTTAAGATGGAGAAACTCTCGATATTTTCCGCCGGCACATAGTTCAGATCAGATACTGAAATTTCTACATCGTCCAATAATATAAGCGGTGTTGTACGCCCGCCAAAAGTAGAAATACCGCGAATATAAAAAATCAGCCCCGGAACCCGGCTCTCCTGTTTTAGTGGTAGCAATCACACCTGCCAGCTTACCGGCAAACGAAGTACTTAATTGTGAAGTCGGCATTCGTAAAATATCTCCTTTCACATTTGTAATAGCCCCTGTCACACTCACTTTCTTTTTGTACTCGGAACCTACAACAACGACCTCGTTCAACGTCTGCTGTTCTCCGGACATCGTGACATTAACCACCCCTAAATCTTCTACCGGAGCTTCACGTTTCTGGTAACCGATGTACGAGAAGACCAGTACGGCTTTGTCTCCGCTCACAGAAATAGAATATCTACCATTCAAATCCGTGATAGTTCCACTTTTCTGACCTTTCACAACAATGTTCACACCTACCAACGGCTCGCCGTCTATGGCGTCTGTAACCACACCTGTGACGACTCTTTTTCTCTCCTTTCTGCTGTACACTCTGTTTATTCACTTTCAGTACAACTTCGTCTCCCCGGACTAAATAGTTAACATTACTCCCTTCAAATACAACTGACAATACTTTTCAATCGTACCTTGGCAGTCAATGTTTTTGCGCTTTACTTCATCCAAATCTGCTGCATCGTAAAAAACACATAATTACTGTTTTTTCGATCTGACGGATAGCTTGTACTTCACTAAAATACCCTTTCACCTTTATGACTCCCTGTGCTGCTATTGCAATCAATGGGAAACAAAAGATTCCAAACCAAATGCACATGAGGTACTTCCACCTGCCATGCTGTTGCTTTTCTTCCATACTAAATAATTAAAAGATTAACATTAAAAAATTATACAAACATACTATAGTATACCTTTAACGGAATATGATATATTCTCCATTTTCCTTTCTATATCGCCACCCTGTACTGAAGCACATTTTTTCAATAGCTTCTTCCAATGACTCATTATAACGTAGACGCCCGTTTAACAGATTCTTGGTTGCCTGTCCGTGTTCCAATGATATTTTTTTACATTATATATTCTTCCTACAATCTCAATCCATGAACTTAAATCAACATTTGTAAATTCATAATTACCATCTTTCCATTTTCACTCCTTGCATTTCATCCACTTTCACGCTTGCCTTCTCCGCGTTGAAGGTCAATTCTTGCGAAGGTTTCATCTCAATAGTATGCTCAGTACCTACTATCGTAAAATCGACTTTACCACTAAACAAAGTGACTTTAGAAATATTTGCCTGTTCCTGATTAATTAAAAAGAAGTACCTTTTACTTCTACAAAAGCCCTATCAATGTATACGATAAAATGTTTGCCATCCTGTTTATAAACATCAAAATGGGAATTTCCTTTCAACCACACTTTTCTATTCTGAACAAAATTCTCCGGATAACGGATAGAACTTCCCGGATGCATCCAAACTCGTGAACTATCAGGCAGCATATATAGACGCCCTTCTTTTGATACAACTTCTACAAAAGCATCTTTCGCCTCATTTACCTTATTTCCGGAGAAATACATCCAAGTTGCTCCAAGTAGCAAAACAAGAGCTACGGCAGCCACAGATAGCCAATATGGTATATAAACATGCTTTTTCTGTTGTCGGCAATCCAGACATTTCTGTCTTACCATTTTCCACATCTTTCGCCCTACTTCATCGTCAAGTTCTTTTTGGCGATCCATATTCCATTGCAGGTGCATTCTTTCTTCAAACTCTCGATGATGAAATAGTTCCTTTTGTTCTTTTTTTCATCCAGTTTGTCTGCTAATAAAGCTTTTTGATTTGTTCATATAGTTTCTTATTCATATCTATCTTTTTCACATTTTTTCATTTTCATTATAAAACAAGCGTCTCTAATATTAAATACGAAACTTTTTTATGTCTATCCCTTACATTGCATTGAACTTTTTTTCGAAAAATCAGAAAGCAGTTCTTTAGAACGCTAACCAGTCCTTTTTTTTTCTTATCTTTGCAAAACAATTATAATTATGCACGTAATGGAGAAAACATCTGTTTTAGCAAAATTAAAACAAGGGAGACGAAAAACCTCATTTACCTTTGTATATGATCATTATTGGCGGAAAAGTATACAGATTTTCAGAGATTTATCTGAATGACGACGAGGAAATAAAAGAGGCAGTACAAGAGGTTTTTATCAAATTATGGGAATCGCGTGCATCAATCAACGAAAACAAAGACATAGACGGATTACTCTTTATTATGACTCGTAACACAATTTTTGATTACTTCCGCAAAAAGTCTGAATAAGGTAACGATGAAAATTACTGCTCTTGAGGTTGCTGAGAAAAATTGCTATATCTGATGAGACGCTCGAAGTTAAGGATCTACTGGAATATATATGGAAATTAGTTTCTTTACTTCCACCACGACAACAAGAGGTTTTTATCATGAGCAGGAAACAACAAATGACAAACAAAGAAATAGCAGAACAACTTGACATTAGCGAGAAGGCGGTAGAACGTAATATCTACTTTGCTTTAAAATTCATAAAAAAGAATTTGAACCTATTTATTTTCTTCATTACGATACCATAAGAGACATTCTGCGTTTTAACTAGTTTTAACTGGGTTTGATATAGTGCTGGGCTAAAAATATACGTATTTATTAATAAGACACAAAGGTATAAGTTACCTTAAAACCTATAAATAAATATACCCATGAAACAGTATGCATTATTAGCTTTTCTTTCGCCAGTTGCAAGCCTATTGGCGGTTACAGGTCCGGCACAAAGCGAAAAGCTCAAAACCAAAACAAAATCCTCAAAAAGCAGCCAAACGTCATTTTTATCTATGCAGATGATCTGGGATATGGTGACCTCGAATGCTATGGAGCCAAAAAACGTACAAACTCCCCATGTAAACCAATTGGCAGAAAGTGGTGTCCAATTCACCAATGCGCACGCCACTGCGGCAACAAGTACTCCTTCACGTTACTCCATGCTCACTGGAAAATATGCGTGGCGTGTACCGGGAACCGGTGTGGCAGCAGGTAATGCTGGTATGATTATCCGACCTGAAACTTACACGCTGGCAGATGTTTTTAAGAATTCCGGATATATCACCGGCGCTATCGGCAAATGGCATTTAGGATTGGGTGACAAATCGGGCATGCAAGACTGGAATGCTCCACTACCTACAGCACTGGGAGACTTGGGATTTGATTATTCCTATATTATGGCAGCCACAGCGGATCGCGTACCATGCGTGTTTATTGAAAACGGTAAAGTAGCCAACTACGACCCTTCTGCTCCTATTGAGGTTAGTTATCAAAAGCCATTCCCTGGCGAACCATTAGGGAAAGACCATCCGGAACTGTTGTACAATATGAAACATAGTCATGGGCACGACATGGCTATTGTCAACGGAATTGGTCGCATAGGATACATGAAAGGTGGTGGCAAAGCATTATGGAAAGATGAAAATATAGCCGACTCCATCACCGCACATGCTATTGATTTTATCGACAAGTACAAAAACCAGCCTTTTTTTCTTGTATTTTGCTACAAACGACGTACATGTACCACGTTTTTCCGCATGAACGTTTTAGAGGTAAGAATAAAATGGGAGTACGTGGTGATGCTATTGCCCAGTTTGACTGGACAGTGGGACAAATAATAGCAGCTCTTGAAGAACGGGGATTACGAGAAAACACATTAATTATCCTCTCTAGTGACAATGGTCCGGTAGTTGACGACGGTTATGATGACCATGCTGAGGAATTGCTTAACGGACATAGTCCTGCAGGTCCTTTTTCGTGGTAATAAATACAGCGCATTTGAAGGAGGAACGGCGGTACCTGCAATTGTCAGTTGGCCGAAAGAAATACCCGGTTCACAAATTTCCGACGCCTTAGTATCACAAATCGACTGGTTTGCATCAATGGCTGCTCTAATCAATGCAAAATTACCAAAAGGAAGTGCGCCAGATAGCCAGAACCGCTTAAACACATGGCTCGGAAAGGATCAAACGGATCGCCCATGGATTATAGAAGAATCTTCAACCATGTCTGTACGTACCAAAAATTGGAAATATATTGAACCAAACGATGGACCTGCCATGATTACCTGGGGCCCAAAAGTAGAGACTGGAAATTTGAAAACTCCTCAACTTTATGACATGAGAGTTAGAGAATATGAAAAGGAAAACCTTGCGGACCAACACCCCGAAATAGTCTACGAAATGCAGAATATTCTGAGACGAGTTAGAAAATAGAAATACCAAAAAACGATGTTCATCAATAAAAAATTCCCGATAACTTTATCACAAGTTATCGAGAATTTTATATGTTCGGTCATTTATAAATTAATACTCTTCCTCGTTAAAGAAAAAAATCCTCCTTACTAGGGTAATCCGGCCAAATATCTTCGATACTCTCATAGATCTCGCCCCTCATCTTCCATCTCTTGGAGATTCTCAATAACTTCAAGAGGAGCACCCGAACGCATGGCATAATCAATCAATTCGTCCTTGGTTGCCGGCCAGGGAGCATCTTCAAGTTTTGATGCTAGTTCCAATGTCCAATACATAATCTTGAGTATTTAAAGTGAATACTAATCTGTCTTATTTTCTATATTTTCGGCAAAAGTATAATAAAATCTATCATTTCCAACTATTATCCCAAAATATTTCATTATTTTGTTCATCAAAATTCATTTTCCGAGATAAAACAAACAAATAATCTGATAATCTGTTGACAAAAGCTAGTACTTCAGGGGAAATTGTACAAGTTTCGGACAAAGCCAGAATGCGTCTTTTCTACTCTCCGGCAAACGGTACGACAAACATGGCAGATGGCCGCTCCACGACTTCCTCCAGGAATAATAAACGCACAAAGTTCCGGTAATTGTTCATCCAGTTTATCAATCTCCCGCTCGATACGTTCCACATCTTCCATTGAAATGATACTGGCGGCTTTCAGTTGTGTTTTTCCTGATCGGTAGCCAAATGCGACCCGATAGCAAATAACTTATGTTGTATGCCCAAAAATAAAGTTCCTGTCAGTCTCATTTTGCAAATAAGTATTCAGTAATCCCAAGTTGGAATTAAGCTCGTCCACTGTTCCATAAGCTTCCAAACGAATGTGGGTCTTCGGAACACGACTACCACCAACAAGACTTGTTGTTCCCTTATCTCCGGTTTTTGTATATACAAGGCTCCTTTTTCATAATCTTCCAATTTATTGATCTATATAAGGTAAACGTACAAAGGTTCTCAGAAGTTGACGATATAATGTTGTTTTATCTTTGTTTTATCAAAAAAAGAGCAAGCCTATATCGTACAGGTCGAAGGTAATGCCTACCCGTTCGTCAGCCTGCAATCTTTTCCAGAATGCCCGCATTTCTTGAGAATAACAGATTCCATGCACGACAAACACACTTTTCAAGGTGGTCCGGCGTACACAAACCCGAAAGACTTCCTCCAGCAAACACGGATTCTGATAATCGTTCAGATATAGAAAATCTACCGGAACGTCCGTATCCAGAAACAGTTCCGACAAGTCAGAGGCAAAAAAAAAGATATTCCGCAGAAGGTTTCGCCGATTGAAGATAAAGTGAGGTCACCGAAGGACGACCTACCTCTACAATAGTAGCAGGTTGCACTTTATTCACCAGCCGGAACAAGAAACGATTTACCTTCTGTGTACCTTTATTACACCCACGCTCCTCTACGATTTTCTTCTGTTCTTTCTCCAAAGAATCATAAGCATAATAAGGCATCTTTTCATATATCACATCCGTTATCAGACTAAATGCAAACGTGAGAATGTACACCATATCCGCAACGGTAACGGAAGCGGGAAAGCCAGATAAAGGGTCTTTTAAGACAAAGTAGAAGATTCATAAAATCAACATTTGTTTTTATTCTTCTTGCAAAGATATGTTTTTTATTTCATAGAAGCAATCCGGAAAAGAAATGTTATAAGTATCCTGCGATTGAGAATGTCGGATTTCAATAAAAAGGGCCGATCCCTTTCGGAACCGGCCCGCATTACACATCTATTTCAAGCAACTACTGTAACCTGAATACTACAGGAACGGTATATTTTACTCGAACTTTCTTACCATTCTGTACTCCGGGCCTCCATTTTGGCATAGAACTTATCACACGGATAGCTTCTTTATCCAAATATGCATCTACCCCTCGTACCACTTCGGGATTTGAAATTGATCCATCTTTGTCAACAACAAATTGGACAATCACTCTTCCCGCTGAACCCATTTCCTGAGAAATAGTCGGATACTTGATATTTGTACCCAAAATATTTCATCAAAGCAGCCGTACCTCCGGGAAACTCAGGCATGATTTCTGCAACATCAACAATAACGTCTTCATCAACCACTTCCGTTTCCACCACTGGCGGTATCCAGACAATCTTATGAGTTGCATCCATATCCTCTCCAACTGTAGAAACATTATCCGCTACCTCTATATCGTTCTTTACTATTTCTAATATTTCTACGATCTTATTTTCGGGAGGTGGAGGCGGTTCCAGTTTCTCATCTGGGAATGTGATCGGAACTAACTCTGTAACAAAGATGGATTCATCATCTGATGATAGTGCTGCAACCCCTGACATCATGTTGTGTCCATTCGAACGAAACGAACATGAAGGCAAGCGCAACAACCAAACCCATCAACAACCAAGAACCCCGTTGATTCTCGATTGTAGCCTTTTTTGATTTCTTGGCTTCCATAAAAATGTGTTTAAGTAATTAATAATAGAAAATATATAGTATATATACTACTTTTGCGTCTTTCCTCTTAAGCATTACTTAAAGTGCTCTCCAGCTGCAATAAATATAGCATTTTTATGGATAGGGTGTTACGTTGCTTCTTGTTTATTCTATTCTTTTTCCTTCTTTTTGGATAAAATTTATGAATATCAGCCAGCAAAAACCTGCTTTTATATCTATATAAATAATACCTTTATAAATACTTAATAGCCTATCATCTCCTCTAAAGTCACGATAACCAAACACATACGAGAAACGATAACAGGCCAATAAAACTAGCTAAAAGAGTAAAAAAAGAAATACTTTCTTATTTAGTTCTTTTTTCTTTCTATCTACATTTTCCTTTTTACGCATATCCTGATATTTCTTATATTGTTCATCAGTCAGGATACTCTTTATTTTAGCTTCTCCCTCTTTTTCTCTTCTTTTTGCATCTCTTCGCGCGAAGGTCTTTCATTAGAATTTCTCTTTGTCGGTCGCATTTCTTCCATTGCAGCCTTAAAATCCTTGGCTTGCTTTTCATTCAGTCCCAGATCGGTTATTATCTGTTCGATACGCTTCTCTCTGTCAACTTTTCCTTTTTTGACGATCCTGAGCCATACATACTGTTGAGCCGATTAACAACACAACAAGTAAACTTAAAATTTGCTTTCTCATAATTCTAACATAATATTAAATGAATAATATATGTTAGACCTTATAAGTGGCTGAAAGTTAATTCTATTCCAAAGAAAAAAAATACAGTTTTCACATTATTTATCTAACAAGAAAACGTTTTCCCTGTAGCTTTGCCACACCAGCGACGACGTCTTACGTGGAGATAAACAGGTTTGCCATGCAGAGGAAAGTTCTGAATCACTTTCTCATCAGTAAAACCATGTGAAATCACAGTTCCACTCTTGTAATCTGAACGTTCCAGGTAGTGTTTTTCATGAAGTCGTCATGCCAACAGGAGATCTCGAAATACTCCATTAAAACTTCGGGGGAGATGACTCGTAGTAGCTTATGCAGGTTGCAATTGGAAGGTATTGGGGATCAATGAATAACCCTGAGGGTTAAATATATAAATTGTTATCTTTGTCTCCAAATTAATAGCTTATGAAGTTAAATGGTTATCACCTTCTTCTTCCTGAAGGAACTTTGGATTACTTTGATCTTGTTGATGTGAAGGAAAGCATGAATGAAGTTATCATTTACCTTGAGGAGAAGAATCAGCTCCCCGAGAAGTATGCTGGTCAAGAAACAGAGAGTAAAGGGTTTTATGAGCCTGTTGTTGTTCAAGACTTTCCTCTTCGTGGCAAGAAAGTCTTTTTTTTGAACCTCCGTCGTCGCCGTTGGATTTTGAAAAGCAGCAATGAGTATATTTCCCGCAATTGGCGTATGGTGGCTGAGGGTACTCGTTTGACGCAAGACTTTGCGTCTTTTTTTAAAAGAACTATATTGATAATTATCCGATCAGTTGCAAGTTATTGGGTACTTTATATGGCGTTGACGGGGATTTGTTGGAACGTCAATACCGCAACCATTTAAGTAATTACCTACACTGGGATCAGCTTGCTCACGCAGAGAACTGGCTCCTGTTTGAGAAGAACATTGGTGCCTACGTCTGTATTGACGAAGTGGCTCTTTCCCGTGGAGAACTCTATACAGTGTTGATTAATAAAGAGACTCACGGTGGTAAAGGCAGTATTATTGGTATCATTAAAGGTACGGATGTTTGCACGGTTACCTCTGTCCTGCTTAAACTTTCGCGTCGTCGCCGCTACCAGGTGCGTGAGATAACATTGGATATGGCTCCCAATATGGAACAGATTGCCAGGACTTGCTTCCCTGCTGCCAAACGGGTTACGGATCGTTTCCATGTACAGAAATTAGCGTATGAAGCGGTTCAGGAGATGCAGGTGAAAGCTCGCTGGGAGGCTTTGGACGAAGAGTCCATACAGATAGCTTACGCCAAGACCTGCGGAAAGATGTATCATGCGCCCGTTTTCGCCAATGGAGATACAAGAAAACAGTTGCTGGCGCAAGGAGTATTTATCTGCTTTACAAAAAAAAAAGAATCTCTATGGACTCAGTCTCAAAGGATACGGGCCGAGATTCTATTTAAAGAATATCCCGATATAAAGAAAGGATATTATATGGCCATGCGGTTAGGATCAATCTATCATCAGTGTAAGTTTAAAGATATAGCTTTGACAAGGCTTGCAAGGTGGTATGATGAAGTAGACAAAGCGGGGTTTCTCACCTTTGGAAGGGTAGCGCGCTCGATACAAACGCACTATCTGAATATAATAAACTTCTTTGAAAGAAGGGCTACCAATGCAGCAGCAGAATCATTTAATGCTAAAATCAAAGCGTTCAGGGCACAGTTCAGAGGAGTAAGAGATAAAGCATTTTTCTTGTATAGACTCGCTAAATTATATGCATAAAATGAAAATCCCTCAGATTCTTACGTTGATCCGGTATTGGACGTTGAGCCCAGCAAACCAATGAGTTACGAGGAGTAGAAAAAAGAAAAGCGGAGAGAGTTTTTCAACTTTCTCCGCCTCAGTACCCAGACCCGGTACAAACCATAGAAATCATAGGAAAATAAAAGGATTTATCTTCCTTATTATCAACTATTTGAATATTTCCTATTTTCTCTATTTTTTGCCATATTTTGCCCATTTTCCGTTATTCAGTACACTTTTAGTACACTTTGAAATATCATTTTCTTTTGTACCTTTGCAATATCGGAAAACAAAAAGAAAATCAACTATTTAGCGTAATCACCCGGTTATGGTACCTAAATCGGGATAAAACCTCTAAACAATGGCAAAGTTAGAAAATAAAACGAAAGAAAACCCCAAGTTAGAGCAAAATAAGCTCTCGGATGGTAGAATCAGCCTTTACTTAGAGTATTATTTAGGTAGAGAGGAAAAGCCCGTATTAGATGAAAACGGCAATCAAGTGTACTATGATAGTGGAAAGATGCAAGGTAAGCCCAAGTTTGCAGTAAAGCACAACAGGCGAAAAGAAAACCCTTTTTAGTCTGTATCTGATAGATAAACCCCGTACCCCTGCGGAACGCCAGCAGAACAAAGAAACGTTGGAGCTTGCCACAAAGATACGTGCAGAGCGTGAGCAGGAATTTAAAGAAAGCATGTTGGGTTATCGGTTAAAAAAAGATAGAATGGTCAATTTCTTAGACTATTTCCAAGCCTATATCAACTGTTATACCAAGAAAGATATTCGCATGGTACAAATTGCGCTTAGCCGTTTTAAGGACTTCTTAAAAGAGCAATACCCCATGAATGAGTTTAGTATCAAACCGGAACTTATCACCAAAGAAATGATGGAGCAGTTTGTAGCCTATTTGCAATCCCGAAGTGTGGGTGAGGGTGCTAAAAGCATTTACCAGCGTTTCAAGAAAGTTATTCGATATGCGATTGACCACGATGTAATGTTGAAAGACCCATGCAAAAGTGTTATCTGCAAAGTGGATAGCCAAATGCTTCGGAAAGATGTTCTCTCTCCCGAAGAAATCCAAAAGTTGGCGGCTTGCCATTATGACAACGAGAACCCGAATGTCAGACGGGCTTTTATCTTCTGCTTATACAGTGGTTTGCGTTTCTGTGATGTAAAAGACCTTACCTATAAGAATGTGGATTACGCTAATCGGTTATTGAAGTTTGAGCAAAGCAAGACAAAGGGACATTCTGCCAGTAGTGGTGTGGTTATTCCTCTGAATGACGGTCTATTGTCTATCATTGGTGAAGCCCCGGCAGATAAAAACTGCTTGATATTCGATTTACCTACTTACGAAAGTTGCTGTAAATCGGTCAAGCGTTGGGTAAAGAGAGCCGGAATAGACAAACATATAAGCTGGCATTGTGCCCGGCATTCGTTTGCCGTGAACATTCTGAACAATGGGGCTAATATCAAAACCGTAGCCAGCCTTTTTAGGGCATAGCGGATTGAAGCATACGGATAAGTACACCCGTGCGGTGGATAAATTAAAAGAGGAAGCAATAAACAGCTTACCTGAACTAAAGTTTTAACCATAAAAAGACTTATCTTTGTAACTATGAACTTTGAAGCATTAGTAAAACATATCAGCACGATACAGAACACGTTGCAGGCACAAGCCGCACACGCTGTAAACCTTGCCCTTACTTCCCGTAACTGGCTTATGGGTTGCTATATTGTAGAATTTGAGCAGAACGGAGAAGACCGTGCCGCCTACGGTGAACAACTGTTGAAGAAGCTGGAACAACGACTGAAAACAAAAGGTCTGAATGAACGTAGATTCCGTGAATTTAGGCGGCTGTACCTTGTTTATCCACAACTAAAAGAGCCTGTTACACAATACATTGCATCACAAATTCAAATTCGGCAGTCATTGACCGCCGAATTCACTGAA
>VOFJ01002994.1_pt1 | contig 49371 bp, 47 predicted proteins | sample 5384081 | NCBI WGS metagenome assembly VOFJ01 (sample SAMN12384729, study PRJNA508395) | human gut metagenome | isolation source: healthy gut I | host: Homo sapiens
CTGCCCTCATGCGACGGTGGACGGGAATGTTTACCGCGTACTGGCACGCTTATACGGGCTTGAGACTCCTATCGATACTCCTGCCGGCAAGCGGGAGTTTGCCGTTTTGGCCGGTTCGCTGCTCGATCCGGCGCGGGCGGGACTGCACAACCAGGCGATGATGGAGTTCGGAGCCCTGCAGTGCGTACCGCGCTCGCCCGATTGCACGGTTTGCCCGCTGGCAGGCCGGTGTGCCGCGCTCAGGCAGGGGCGTGTAGATGAACTTCCGGTCAAAGCGGGGCGGACGGAGGTGAAGCCGCGCTATTTCAATTACCTGCATCTGCGCAACGGCGGCCGTACCGTGCTGGTCAAGCGGACCGGAAGCGATATCTGGCGCAACCTGTATGAGTTTCCGTTGCTGGAGACCGGGACTCCGGTAGCGTTCGACGTATTGCGGGACGATCCCCGTTTCCGGGCGTTGCTCGGCGGCACGGAATATGCCGTGTTGCACCGTGTGGCGATGCCCAAACACCAGCTTTCCCACCGGACTATCCACGCCTGTTTTTATGAAATCGAAGTGGAGGCATTCCCGCACCCGTTGCCACCGGACGGCTGTGTAGTCGCTGACGGCGAGGTATCCGACTATGCCGTGTCGCGCCTTACCGAACTCTATCTGCAACGGCGCGGATAAACGACGGTTAGAAAATAAAGATCATGTCAGGTTTTGTTTAACAATAAGGAGAATTATGAAAAATATGACGAAGATCGATCCGAAACAGATCGATGAAAATGTGATCCGGTTGATCGGCAGCCAGTGGATGTTGGTAACGGCCGGAAATCCCGCGCATTTCAATACGATGACGGCCAGTTGGGGCGGCCTTGGGTTCCTGTGGAACCGGCCAGTGGCTTTCGTGTTTATCCGGCCGCAGCGCTATACGTTCCAGTTTGCGGAGGAGAACAGCGGACTCACGCTCTCTTTTTTCGGGGAGGAGTACCGCGACGCATTGAAAATATGCGGTTCGCGCTCGGGACGGGATACCGATAAAGTGGCCGAAGCCGGACTGACGCCGGAGCCTACTCCGGGCGGGAATGTCGCTTTCGGTGAGGCGTCGCTGGTGTTGGAGTGCCGCAAGCTTTACGCCGAAATGCTCCGGCCGGAGGCATTTGCCTTACCGGGCATTCTGGAGCAGTGGTACCCGACGGGAGACCTGCACAAGATGTACGTGGTCGAGATTGTCAACGTCTGGCGACGCTAGGGCGTCCGCTGTGACGATCTTGGGAACCACAACCCAAGTCGGTCGTGGGCAAATAGTCCCCGCGACTAAGGGCCAGATTCCGGAATGTTTGGCGTAAAGTGTGGCCGAAATGGATCGGAGAGGGCGCTGAGCCGTTCTTTGGTCTGAAATTTGGAACATCTTTTCTCGTAAACTAAAACCGGGAAGCTATGAAGATGGAACATATCCGCGGGGACCGCAAAGGGTTCTTTCGCGCCGTTGACGGGAGCGTGGAAGCAGGATTGATATCGTATGTGGATGCTGAACCGGATCGGATGATTATCGACCACACCGAAGTGGCGGGACATTACTCCGGAGAGGGTGTCGGTAAATTGTTGGTGGTGACGCTGGCGGAATATGCGCGTGCGAACAGCCGCAAAGTGATCCCGCTCTGTTCGTTCGCCCGTGCCGTGTTCGATAAGATGCTCGGCATCCGGGATGTGCTGGTGAGATAGCCGGGGCGGAAGGAAGGTCGATGTTGTTTGTCCTTCGTTACGGATTATAATAAAACCGTCCTACCGAGGACGGTTTTATTATAATGTGCTTTATTGTTCTATTGGGTTATTCTGTTTTGTATCCCGTCAGGCTTCCGTTATGGAAGGAGAGGACGCCTGTGCGGGTGTTGCAGGTTGGGCGCTACCGGCCCCGGCGTCTGTATTTACCGCCGTATCGTTGTTTCCGGTGGTTTCCGTGGTTTCTGCGCCTGTTTCGGCAGCGGCCGTGCCGCGTCCCCGACCGCCGCGGCGGCGTCCGCCGCGTGAACGGCTGCGGGTTGTAGCACCTTCGGCGTTTGTAGCCTCATCAGCGGTGTCAGTGGATACTGAAGCGTGTTCGGGAGATGCCGGTGTGGGCTTATCCGCGCCTTTCCTGCCGGCACCTGTATGTCCCGGTGTCTGATCCGGAGTAGATTTTTCCGGATCCTGTTTTTTCGTATTTCTGCCGCTGCGTGTACGATCCGAACCGGATGCCGCTGCATTTTTCCCGGAAGATTGCTCTTTGGCTGTCTCTTTGCCGGTGCTGTTCCCTCGGTTGGCGCGGTTGCTGCCGGAGGCCGAGGTGCTGCGGGAATTTCCCGATGCGGAAGCGGTGCGGCGGCGTCCCGTTTCGATGTCGCCTTCGCGTCCGGTAGTGGCCGTGAGCGTCTTCATCCGTTCCAGGGTGTCGAGGTGTATTTCGAGCGCCTTGACCGAAATGAGCAGTTCGCGGATCGAGATGCCGAGCGAAATCACCAGCAGGACCAGCGCGACGCCGAATGTGTAGACGGCTGCCATTTGCAGGCCGATGTAGATCAGGAAGGTGCAGACGACGCACAGCAACAGGCTGCTCACGCCGAAAAGCTGCATTTGCCGGGCCATGTAAAGCCTCCGGCGCAGGTTGGCCAGCTGCAGGCGCGTGATGGCCGACGGATTTTTGTCGTGGTCGGCTTTCAGGTTGCGCACGACCTGTGCGTAAGAGAGGAAACGGTTCGTATAAGCCAGCAGGATCAGTGAAATGGCTGAAAAGAGAATCGAGGGCGTTGAAAGAGTAAGTTCTGTCATTGACTTTTTATATTTTTTTGTTTTGCCAGTTTGCTTTGGTGAGGTAAAGATAGGTAAATAATAGCAATACGATGCTATAGATGTGATCGACTGTCCAACATACGGCAATATCGGGACGGTGTACGATGATGATTTGCCAGATGGCGGCCACGTACACGGCCAGTGCGACCAGTTCCATCAGCATGGCTGCACGCGTATTACCGGTGCCCGACACGGCGCAGAACAGCATGTTGCTCGGGATGAGGGTGAAGTAGATCGCCACCATCACCCACAGCGAGGCGATCGACGCGGAGATCAGCGATTGGTCGCCGGTATAGATGTGCAGCACGAGGGATGGGAAGAGGGCCATCAGGGCCATGACCGGAAGGGCGGCCCAATAGGACATCCGGACGATTTGCCAGACGGTCGGCATTACCAGTTTCGGCTCGCCGCGGCCCATCAGGGTACTGACGAGGGCGCTCGTGGTTGAACCGAATGCGCTGATCGTTACGAAAAGGATCGACGAGAGGCTGCGCACGATGTTCGAGATGGCGAGTTGCCGTTCGCCGAGGTGTTCGACGGCCAGGAAGAAAAGGAACCAAGTGGCGGTGGAGATGAATGCCTGCATCATGGTCCAGATCGAAACGTTGAAAATCAGGCCCAGTTCACGGAAGTTCACGCCCCGGAAACGGAACAGCCTGTAACGGCGCGGATTGCCTTTCAGGCGGGTGTAGATAGCGAAAAAAAAAGCAATGAAACCAATTCCGCTGCCGACGAAGCGATCGCCGCACCGGCGATGCCGAGTGCAGGACAACCCAACTTGCCGAAGATCAGGATGTAGTTCAGGACGACATTCGTGAGTACCATTACGACCGAGTTCGCGGTAAGGATACGGGTGTTGGTCGTGCCGACGTAAAAGGCGCGGAACAGGACGGCCGCGAACGAGAAGAAGAAGCCGTAGATGCGCCAGTCGAGATAGCTGATCGCAGCGGTGTAAACGGCATCCGAATCGATTAGTCTGCGCAGCAGCAGCGGCGTGAAACTTTTCGAAACGAAGAACATCACCGCGGCAAAAAACAGCAAAAAGAGCAGTCCTTGCTGGAAAATCGGTCCGATCTCGCGCAGGCGGCCTTCGCCGTTACGCCGGGCGATCAGGATTTGCACGCCGATACTGAATCCGAAGCCGAGCATGAAGATGGCCATGTAATAAACGCCGGCCAGGGCCGATGCGCCCAGTTCCACCTCTCCCACACGTCCCAGGAAAGCCGTGTCGGTCAGCCCGATCATATTCTCCATCAGCAGGCTGATGAGGATCGGGTAGGTGATTTGCCAGATATGCCGGTTGCTGTAAGCTTTCATGCGGGGTGTTGCGGGACGGGTTTGTATATTTCCGGCACCTGTGGATTGCGGTTGGCCGCAAGGTCATGCCGGGGCCGATCGTTGTTTATTTATGAAGGGGGTGACTTGACTTCGGTTTCAGTTCGGTGCGGTGCGGTTCAGTTCGGGTTATATCCGTAGTGTATTCCGTGAGCGCTGCCGGGGGACAAAGGTAGGATTTTATTTCCAAAAGCTTAACTTTGGGTATTATTTGTGCAGTCCGTACGGGTCGGTGCGGAGGTGTTTCCGGGATATGGCCGGAGTTGCCGGGATCCGTGTCCCCGGCGGATAATCCGGATGGTCCGGTACTTAATTCGTGAAGCAGAGAGTAAAATAAAAAGTAGAGATAGAAGGAATAAAATGGCAACGGTCAAAAAAGAATTTTCCGGTATTGGAGATGAGTTGCGCATCGTGTGCAATGAGCGTCGAAAGCATGGTGCGGAGCATTCCCGGCGTGGAGGCGGCCTCGGTAAATTTTGCATCGAACCTGCTGAACGTGGAGTACGATCCGGTGCAGGTGACTCCCGGGCGGTTGCAGGAAGCGGTGCGCTCGATCGGGTACGATCTGATTATCGACGAAGACCATGCGGCTGAAGAGCAGCAACAGGCCCAGCAGTCTCATTACCGCGCTTTGCGCCGCGATGCGGTCGGAGCATGGATTTTTGCATTGCCGCTGATGGTGGCCGGCATGGTTTTTATGCACGATGGCTGGGCTGCGTGGCTGATGCTGGGACTTTGCGTGCCGGTGTTGTGGTTCGGACGTATTTTCTTCGTAAATGCCTGGAAGCAGGCGCATCACCGTACCGCGAATATGGATACGCTGGTGGCCCTCAGCACTTCGATTGCTTTCCTGTTCAGCCTTTTCAATACACTGTTCCCGCAATACTGGCTGGCGAGAGGACTCGAACCGCATGTTTATTACGAAGCGGCCGGGATGATCGTCGCATTCGTGCTGCTTGGTAAATTGCTCGAGGAACGGGCCAAGGGAAATACTTCGTCGGCGATCCGCAAACTGATGGGACTCCAGCCCCGCACCGCGCGGGTCGTGTTGCAGGACGGTACCGAACAGGATGTGCCCGTAACCCGGCTACAGGCCGGAGAGCGTATCAGCGTGCGGCCCGGGGAGAAAATCCCGGTCGACGGGACGGTGGTTTCGGGCGGTTCGTTTGTCGATGAGAGCATGATTACCGGCGAGCCGCTGCCGGTGGAGAAGGAGCCGGGGGCCGCGGTGTTGGCCGGGACGGTCAACCAGCGCGGTGCATTCGTGCTGGAGGCGTCGAAAGTGGGTAGCGATACGCTGCTCGCTCAGATCATCCGCATGGTGCAGGAGGCACAGGGCAGCAAAGCCCCGGTACAGCGTATCGCCGACCGTATTGCGGCTGTATTCGTGCCGACGGTGATTGCACTGGCGGTGTTGACTTTCATCCTGTGGTTGGTCTTCGGCGGCGGCGGAGCGTTTACCTACGGGTTGTTGGCAATGGTCTCCGTGCTGGTGATCGCCTGTCCGTGCGCATTGGGATTGGCGACTCCTACGGCCCTGATGGTGGGAATCGGCAAGGGGGCCGAGCATCAGATCCTGATCAAGGATGCTGCCGCCCTCGAAAGGATGTGCAAAGTGGATACGGTAGTGCTCGATAAGACCGGCACGTTGACCGAGGGGCGGCCCGAAGTGACGGGATGGCTGTGGACCGGCTGCTCGGACAGCGGGCAGGAGGTCGGCAATGTCGGCGGGGCCGGATCCGCCGTACGTGACGACGACCGGCGCTCACCCGGAACCGAACGGCTCAGAAACCGTTGGCGCGACCTGTTCTATTCCGCTGAACTGCGTTCGGAGCATCCGTTGGGAGAGGCGGTCGTGCGTTACCTGGAGGGGCTGGGGGCGACTGCCTGTCCGCTCTCGGGCTTTGAAAGCCTGACGGGAAAGGGAATTAGGTTCAGGGAGCCGGAAGGTATTCCCGCAGCGGGAGAGAATCCTGTTTTCGGTCCGGATACGATTCCGGATGGACGTTCCGTTTCGGACACGGTTTCCGGGGTGGAGTCGGAGGAGGGAAAAACCTACTGGATCGGCAGCCGTAACCTGCTGGCCGCATACGGAGCCGCAATGGATGACGCACTTTCGCGGCAAATTACCTCCTATGAACAGGAGGGGCGCAGCACTGTGTTTTTCGGGAGCGGTACACGGTTGTTGGCGGTAGCTGTAATCAGCGACCGGATTAAGCCGACGACACTTGCCGCATTGTCTGAATTGCGGGTATTGGGGCTGGAAATCTGCATGCTGACCGGGGACGGACGCAAAACGGCCGCTTCGATTGCGGCGGAATTGGGGATCGGACGTTATGAAGCCGAAGTGCTCCCTGCGGACAAGGACCAATTTATCCGGCGGTTGCAGGCTGAAGGGCGCACGGTGGCGATGGTCGGCGACGGCATTAACGATTCACAGGCGCTTTCGCGTGCCGACGTGAGCATCGCGATGGGGCGCGGCACCGATATTGCCATGGAGGTGGCGATGGTGACGCTGATGAACTCCGATTTGCTGCTCGTACCGCGGGCCTATAAACTTTCGCGCGATACGGTACGCGCCATCCGGCAGAATCTTTTCTGGGCGTTTGTTTACAATGTGGTGGGTATTCCGATCGCGGCCGGAGTACTCTACCCGGTATGGGGAATTTTGCTCAATCCGATGTTGGCCAGTGCTGCGATGGCTTTCAGTTCGGTGTCGGTGGTACTGAACAGCCTGCGGCTCCGGTGGAAATAGCGAATGAACGGCATTGCGGCTGCAGGAGGCGACAAAAATTATCGGGACAGCATTCCGGACAGGATCAATCAAAACATCCGGGGATAAAATTATATTGAAAAAATAACGAAGGTGTGAACCTGAAAATAAAGGAGTAAATTATGAAAACGAGTAAATTCAAGACGAATGCGAAGTGCGGCGGATGTGTCGCGCGCATAGGAGAAAAGCTGGATAAGATGATACCGAGACAACAATGGGATATCGACCTGACGACTCCTGAACGGATATTGACCGTCACTTCGGACGAACCGGACGATAAAATCGTTGCGGCCGTCGTGGACGCTGGTTATAAGGCGGAAAAGCTCTGAACGGCATTTGTTCGCACAGCCCAGTAGCCCGATCCGGGGACGGAAGCGGCGTGGTGCGGCAGTGTCGGTTTCACACATGGGTAAAACCGGAAAATGGTTGGGATTCCTGCCTGACGAATTACCCGCCGAAGATAAAAAAGTGTTGTAAAGTCACGATTTTTTGTCGGATAAGGGCAATCGGTTTGCAATTATTTCGTTAGTTTTGTCGAAACCGTTTTGTAAAGTGAACGTGAAAGAGACTGCTGCGAAAATACTTGATCCGTTCGAAGGCCAGGATGAAGAGTCGTTGTTTAAAATTTTTACCGCTACCGCCCAGGATCATCCTTTGCCCATGGAGGCCCTCGCTCCGCATCAAATCCGGGGGATGGGCCTCTGCATTTGTCTGGCCGGTGAAGTCCGGATATCCATCGACCTGAAGCATTATACGGTGCATAAGGGGGAAATGTTTATTATCCTGCCCGGGGTGGTGATACAGCCCATCGGCCGCAGCGATGATTTCGTCGGTTATGTACTCGGCCTTAAACCCGACCGGGTGGCGGAAATCGACTCTTCGGTCGGTCTCCAGTTCTATCTTACGGTCCGGGACAATCCTTGCCTTGCACTCCATGACGGAGATTTGCAGACACTCCTGGAGCTGTGCGATTTGATTAAAAAGAAATTGCAACGCACGGGACATCCTTATCACCGGGAAGTTGTCGAACACCTGATTCTCACCCTGTTTTACGAAATCAGCGCGATTTGCCACCGGGGGCAGCCGCTGCGCCAAAAAGCACGCAGGCGGCAGGAAGAGCTATTCGAAAAGTTCCTTTATCTGGTGGCGACCCATTACCGCACCCAGCGTAGCCTGAATTTCTATGCCGAGCAAATGTGCCTGACGCCGAAATACCTTTCGTCGATCATCAAGCAGGCTTCGGGTGAGAGCGCTACCGAATGGATCATCCACACGGTGATCCGCAATGCCCAGGCGTTGCTCGAGAATTCACAACTGACTGTCCAGCAGGTAGCCGACTATCTCAATTTTCCTACGCCCTCTTTCTTCGGGCAATATTTCAAAAAACATGTGGGCATGACCCCCAAGGAGTACCGGTTGAGCAAGCGTTAGAGCTTACCTGTGCCGGGCTTGCGGGATGGTCGTTGTCTGGATACCTGATGTTTCGATTTGCATGGATCGGATTTTATTTTTGTCCCGGAATGCAAAAAATATTGTCATGATGCATCAAAAAGAACAAAAAAATGTACTTTTGGGACATTAACCCAAATGTAATTTTTTGAAAACATATCGATTCGCAGCTCTGTGCCGGCTAGCCGTAGCTGTATCCGTAATGTTGTTGCGCGGCATTTTTCCGGTGTGTGCTTTGCCGTCCGTCATTTCTGACACGATGGCAAAAAAATGTGTGACTGCGCTGGATACCGCCGAAACCGCGCCAGGCGGTTTCTCCGTTTGCGTTGCCTGCGATACGACGGATACCCCGGTGCAGGACACGTTGCGGAACGGAGTGGCGAATATTTCTTTGACGGGTTCGGCAGCCCAAGATTCCAGCATGGCGGACAGGATGGAGCATGCAGCCTGGGCCGGTGTTTCGCAAATCGATACCGTGAGGCCCGACACGACCATCAGGCTTACCGGTTGGGATAAGTTCCGTGCCGGGGTCGACCGCATGACCACGACCCGGGCCTATAAAATGACTTATATCGCCGTGCCGTTGATGGTAGCCGGCATTGCCGTCAATAGCGAGCGCAACCATTTCTGCGACCTGCGCAACTCTTATATGCCTACGTTCCGCCACGATTTCGACGATTACCTGCAATACGCTCCCATGGCACTGATGTTCGGGTTGAAAGTCGCGGGCGTGGAGAGCCGCAGTTCATGGGGGAGGATGTTGGTTTCGGACGCGTTTTCCGCCGGATTGATGGCGTTGATGGTCAATGGCCTCAAATATACCGTGAACCAGCCCCGTCCCGACGGTTCGGGCAACAATTCGTTTCCTTCGGGACATACCGCGACGGCTTTTATGGCTGCGACGATGCTGCATAAGGAATACGGCCTTACGAGGAGCCCGTGGTACAGTATCGGGGGGTACACCATAGCGACGTGCATCGGCATGACTCGCCAGATGAATAACAAGCACTGGCTCTCGGATGTGCTGATGGGGGCCGGGATCGGCATCCTGTCGACCGAGTTGGGGTATTTCCTGGCCGACCTGATCTACAAGGATCGCGGACTGCGCCGGCCCGAGCAGGATTATACGAAATTCAACTACGCTCGTAAATCCTCTTTTTTCGGTCTCTATACGGGTTTCAGCTGGGCGAACCGGCATATCGCGCCCGTCGGCGACCTGAATCTGCGTTTCTCTACCGGTGCCAATGTCGGCGTCGAGGGGGCCTGGTTCATGAACCGTTATATCGGTGTGGGCGGCAGGTTTACATGCGCCAGTATCCCCATGTCGATCGATAACGACCTGTATTTCGAGGCTCACCCCGGGTTTGCCGCGAATTTGCAGCGGATCGAGCTTTCGTCGCTCAAAATATCGCAGATCATGGCCGGGCCCTATTTCTCTTATCCGGTAACGAACCGCTGGCTGCTGGGAACGAAACTGCTGGTCGGCTATTATCATATGCGCCGCAGTGAAATCAATGCCGTGGTGGGACAAAGCAACGATCAGCAAACCGCCTCCGCTCCTGGAGATGCCGCACTCCGGCATGTCGCGCATGGCAATATTGTGCAGGGGAATGCGGAGCGGCCTTGGGGACGTAGTGGTAATCCGGACTTTGAAACCTCCTCTTCCGAATCGTCGTCGGCGCCCGGAGAATTGCGGCTGCCGATGGTGGCCCTCGGTGAAACCGGCAATTTCGGTTTCGGTTCCGGCTTGTCGTTCACTTATCTGGTTGAACGTAATTTCGGGGTCCGCATATTTTACGACTGTAATTTTTCCCCGGCCAATCTGGCTGTGACCACTTATAATGCCGACGGGGCTTCCAAACAGACCAATGTCAGGCACTTCAGTACCTCTTCGACACTCGGTATCGCCGTCAATATCGTATTCTGGTAGGGCCTGAGGTCCATGTGCAGGGAGGCGGTTTTTCCGAAAATTTACTTTTTGCTATCTTTATCCGGCGGGCATCTCCTGATATCGGATCGTTTGGCGAACCTCGCAGGACGAGGTCCGGAGCGGATTTTCCCGATCGCAGATTTTTATCGAGCTAATCGGATGACCTAAAAACGAATGAAGATGAAACCAATCAAGAAGTGCGGATGGTGCAGCAGGCTGCGTATCCGGAAGGCCGGGATATGCGCAGTGCTGTCCGGCGGTGCGCTTTTGCTGGGTGCCGGCCGTGTCGCGGCGCAGGCGGACAAGGCCAACTATGATGAATCGAAAGTGCCGCATTATAGGCTGCCTGAACCGCTCGTGGGCAACGACGGCAGGCGCGTGACTTCGGTCGGGGAGTGGGAATCGCGCCGGGACCGGGAGATCCTGCCGCTGTTCCGGTCGCAGATGTATGGTTATGTGCCGGCACCGGAAGTGCCGTTATCGACGGAGTACACCGTGCTGTCCGAAGAGGAGGCGCTCGATGGGCGTGCGATTCGCCGTCAGGTACGCATCCGCTTTGTCCGGCCGGCGACAGGCCGTTCGCCGGCCGATCGGCAGGATGTGCTGGTGTTGATCTATCTGCCTAAAGATAAAGCGACCGGTGAACATCGCGGTAACCAGCGTGGGGTGCCGGTGTTCCTGGCATACAATTTTTACGGGAATCAGACGGTAAACGCCGATCCAGGTATTCTGCCGACTATCTCCTGGTGCCGCAATAACGAGCGTTTCGGCGTGACCGATCACGACGGCAGCAAGGCGATCCGGGGGAGTAATGCGTGGAGCTGGCCGGTCGATACATTGCTGTCCGAGGGTTTCGGATTGGTGACCGCATGCTATAACGACATCTATCCCGATGGGACGGGTAACCGGGATCGGAGTGTGATCCGCCTGTTCGGCGACACGTTGCAGCGGGCCGACGGTTGGGGCGCTATTTCGGCCTGGGCGTGGGGGCTCAGCCGCATTATGGACTATCTGGAACAGGCACCCGGAGTGGATGCTTCGCGGGTTACCGTTACGGGACATTCACGGCTCGGCAAAACTGCTTTGTGGGCTGCGGCGCAGGATCGGCGGTTCGCAGCGGTGATTTCGACCAATTCGGGTTGTGGGGGAGCGGCCCTTTTCCGCCGCGAATTCGGCGAGACGGCGGACCTGATTTGCGGACCGGTGGGATACTGGTTCTGTCCGAATTTCCAGCAATACCGCAACAACGAAGCGGCTTTACCGGTCGACCAGCATGAATTGATCGCACTGATGGCTCCGCGTCCGGCCTACGTGGCCAGCGCGACGGAAGACCTGTGGGCCGATCCGCGCGGAGAGTTCCTTTCGGCGGCGCATGCCGGAGAAGTGTATGCGCTGTACGGGTATCGGGGGCTGGATACCTTTACGATGCCTCCGGCCGATCGACCGCTGGCGCACCGCGTGGGCTACCACCTGCGTACCGGGCAGCATGACGTGACGGCTTGGGACTGGGCGCAGTATATTCCTTTCGTTAAACGGGAGGTGTGTGCGAATGGGAAATGAATCCCGAAATAGGAAATAGGCAGCCGCGGGCTATCTCGATCCCCAGTAGAGGAAGAGCATGCCGATCAACACCAGCACCAGGTCAACCGCTTTGCTGCGCAGATTTTTTTCGCGGAACAGCATCGCTCCGAATGCGAAGGAGACGATGACGCTGCCCCGCCGCACCATCGATACGACCGAAATCATCGAACCGTCGAGGCTCAGCGCATAAAAATAGGCGAAGTCGGCTGCCGACAGGAAGATCGAGATCAGCGGAATACTCCAGTGCCAATGGAATGGGGATGAGGCACGATGCGGCCACCACAGGGCGGGCAGCACGACGGACATGATTCCCAGTTGGTAGAGATTGTACCACGATTGGACGAGCATCGGGTCGAGCCGCCGCATCAGGAATTTGTCGTAGAGGCCGCTGACGGCCCCGAGCAATGCGGCGAGTACGATGCAGAAGATCCAGCGGTTATGTTTGAAGTCGATACCTTCCTTCCGTCCCGAGCGGCTCAGCATCAGGAACGACACGGCGGCGAGGATGACGCCGATCCACTGCCAGAGGTTCAGCCGTTCGCCGAAGATCAGCATCGCACCAACGAGCACCATGACCGGCCGTGTCGCATTGATCGGACCCACGATCGTGATGGGCAGGTGTTTGAGACCGAAATAGCCGAGCATCCATGAACTGAGTACGATCAGCGATTTGAGCAGGATCAGGCGGTGCACTTCCCATCCTGCGGCGGGGACGTAAATCAGCGGATGGGCGGCCATCTGTTCGGGCATCCACGCCGAAAGCAGGATAAACGGCAGGAAGATCAGCGAAGAAAACAGTGTGTTGAGCAGCAGTACCGGCAGGACGGCATTCCCGTCGAGCGACTGTTTTTTGAATACGTCGTAGAAGCCCAGTAACAGGGCCGAAAGGAAGGCGAAGGCTAACCACATGGGCGGATCAGGTTTGTCCGGGGTGTTTCCCGTCCCGGTTTCGGGGGGCAAATTTAACGGAATTTTTCCACTTTTCGCTAAAATCGGCTACCTTTGGGTTGCTTTGCCGGACCGTGGCGGTATTGCTCGCGTAAAGGCCTTGCGATAAGAGTTATCCGGTCGGTGCGGGTACTGTCGAGCCGGCACCACCGGCGGCAGGGGCGGCTTGTGGCTTTCCCCGGTCCGCAGGTCATCGATCAAGCATATAATACAGATAACCAGATCAGATAAAAATGCAATCCGAAAACACCCAACCCGAAAACATTCAGTCCAATTCACTGCCGGACAACGCATACCGCGAACTGCGCCCCGGCGAAGAGTATCATCCCGTCATGCCGGCCGCGAGCCGTCCGAAAGAGGTCACGCTTTATTCTGTCCTGTTCGGTATTGTGATGGCCATCGTCTTTTCCGCCGCCGCCGCCTACCTGGGCCTTCGGGTCGGGCAGGTCTTCGAAGCGGCTATCCCCATCGCCATCATCGCGGTGGGCGTGGGTAACCTTACCGGCCGTAAAAATATGCTGGGACAAAATGTCATTATCCAGTCCATCGGCGCCACTTCGGGCGTTATCGTCGCCGGGGCGATTTTCACGCTGCCGGCGCTTTATATTCTGGGACTGGAGGCGCAGTTCTACCAGATTTTCCTCTCGTCGCTGTTCGGCGGCCTGCTCGGTATCGTGCTGCTGATTCCGTTCCGGAAATATTTTGTCAAAGATATGCAGGGACGTTATCCCTTCCCGGAGGCGACAGCCACTACCGAAGTGCTCGTTTCGGGGGAAAAGAAGGGTAATCAGGCCAAACTGCTGGCCGTGAGCGGGCTGATCGGCGGCTTGTACGACTTCGTCGTCAGTACGTTCGGTTGGTGGACCGAAGAGATTTCGACGAGGATCATGCAGTGGGGCACGGTGCTGGCCGACAAAACCAAACTGGTGTTCAAGGTCAATACCGGCGCGGCGGTGCTGGGGCTCGGCTACATCGTGGGGCTGAAATACGCCGCGATCATTTGCGCCGGATCGTTCACCGTATGGTTCGTGCTGATTCCCTTTATCAGCCATTTTGCCGACGGGCAGACCATCGCTGTGGGCGAAGGTGTGACGACCTTGCTGCGGGATATGAGCCCGGAAGAGATCTTCCGTAACTATGCGCGCCATATCGGTATCGGCGGCATCGCCATGGCGGGCGTCGTAGGTATTATCCGTTCGTCGAAGATTATCCGGCAGGCGCTGGGGTTGGCCGTCAGCGAACTCAAAGGGAAAAAAGAAGCCGACGAGACGGCCGAGCGTACGCAACGCGACCTGCCGATGAAACTGATCCTCACGGTGCTGATCGCTACGCTGCTGACTACTTTTATATTTTTCCAGTTCGGGGTGCTGAACAATTGGTTTCATGCGTGCATTGCGATCCTGATCGTTTTTGTCATCGCATTCCTGTTCACGACCGTGGCGGCCAATGCGATCGCCATCGTCGGAACCAATCCGGTTTCGGGTATGACTTTGATGACGCTGATTCTCAGTTCTCTGGTACTGGTGAGCGCCGGGCTGACCGGAACGGGCGGCATGACTGCGGCGATGATTATCGGCGGGGGTGGTTTGTACGGCCCTGGCGATGGCCGGAGGTTTTATCACCGACCTGAAGATCGGTTTCTGGCTCGGATCTACCCCCGCGAAGCAGGAGGGCTGGAAGTTCCTCGGTACGGCGGTGTCCGCGGCGACAGTGGCCGGTGTGATGATGATCCTGAACAAAACATACGGCTTTGTCGGCGAAGGGGCGCTGGTCGCTCCGCAAGCCAATGCGATGGCTGCGGTGATCAAGCCGCTGATGGAGGGCGGCGCCACCCCTTGGATGCTCTACCTGGCCGGTGCTGCACTGGCGCTGATTCTGACGATGATCGGCGTGCCGGCGCTGGCATTCGCGCTGGGAATGTTCATTCCGCTGGAACTCAATACTCCGCTTCTGGTCGGCGGCCTGATCAGCTGGTATGTGGCCAGCCGCAGCGGCAGTGAACGCGGGAAAAAGGCGCGGCGCGAGCGCGGAACACTGATCGCGTCGGGCTTTATCGCGGGCGGAGCGCTGATGGGCGTGGTGAGTGCGCTGCTCAAGTATTTCGGGGCCGACTGGTTCGCCTCGTCGTGGAACGCCACTTCCGGGGCCGAAATATTGGCCGTGGTAATGTATGTGGCCATTATCGGTTATTTCATCTGGGACAGTCTGCGAGCCAAACCCGAGGCCGAGTAAGCCGAACCGGTCGCAAATGTTGTAAAGTAGCTAAAACGAAATTAATTAAGACATAATAAAATGGAAATTAAGATTAGTCGGGAGAGGCTGGTGGAACGGTTCCTGCGTTACGTGTCCGTCGATACCCAGAGCGATCCGCAGAGCGAAACATTCCCTTCGACGGCCAAGCAGTTAACGCTGCTGAACCTGTTGCTCGAAGAGATGCTCGCACTGGGACTCTCCGATGCGGAGATCGACCCGCACGGTTATGTGACAGGTACCGTTCCGGCGACACCGGGGCACGAGGGGAAACCCGTCATCGGATTGATTTCGCATGTGGATACGAGCCCTGACATGGCGGGAGCCGGAGTGAAACCGCAATTTGTGCAGGATTACGACGGCAATGACATTCGGTTAAACGATACGCTGACGATGCGTGTGGCGGATTTTCCGGAACTGGCCTTTTTCAAGGGACATACGTTGATTACCACGGATGGTACGACGCTGTTGGGAGCCGATGATAAGGCGGGGGTGGCCGAGATTATGACGGCTGTCGAATACTTGATGGCCCATCCCGAAATTCCGCACGGCAAACTGCGGATCGGTTTCACGCCCGACGAAGAGGTAGGGCGGGGCGTCGATTTCTTTGATGTGGAGGCTTTCGGCGCGCAGTTCGCCTATACGGTGGACGGCGGTTTCGAAGGGGAGTTGGAGTATGAAAATTTCAATGCCGCGAGCGCGAAGATCGCCGTGCAGGGGCGCAACATCCATCCCGGATACGCCAAGGATAAGATGATCAATGCGCTTCAGGTGGTTTGCGAGATCAACGCGCTGTTGCCTGCCGCCCAACGTCCCGAACATACCGAAGAATATGACGGTTTCTATCATCTGGTCGGCATTAACGGGACGGTCGAGCAGGCTGCTTCGGAATACATTATCCGCGACCACTCGCGTGAAAAGTTCGAGGCGAAAAAGGCTTACCTGCAAAGTGCCGTGAAGCTGTTGGCCGAGAAATACGGTGAAGGAGTCATTACGCTGACGCTGAAAGACCAGTACTACAACATGCGTGAAATGGTCGAGCCGCATCCGGAGGTGGTCGAAAAGGCCGAAGAGGCGATGAAACTGACGGGCGTGACGCCTGTGGTGCGTCCTATCCGCGGAGGTACCGACGGTTCGCGGCTCTCTTACATGGGATTGCCCTGCCCGAATCTTTTTACGGGCGGAATGAATTTCCACGGTAAATTCGAATACTGCTCGGTCGATACGATGGAGCGGGCCTGCCGGACCTTGGTGAACCTGGCGCGGCTGTGGGGCGAATAGTGGTTGTAGGGCGAATATGTGTAGCGGAGGAATAGTCCGCGAAAAGAATTCCGCGAAAACTGTAAATCCCGCTCTTAAGAGCGGGATTTATTGTTTGCAGGCGTGCTGCGGGGGCTTCTGTTTGATTTTGAGCAGTCGGGTCATCATGAACGACTGCTTGTGGAAGATGAACACCGGCAATGCGACGCCAATCACCAATGCGAACATGATGAACAGCGTGGTGAGCCCGTTACGGAAGAATTCGACCATCAGTTCGTTCTGGCGTGTCACGTCACCCCCTCCGATGAATTGCATCAGGGCCAGGACCGTTTTGTAAGCGTACATGCCCGGAACCATCGGCAGCAACGATGGAAACGAGAAAATTACGGCCGGACAGTGGATCAGTTTGGCGAACAGCATACTGAACATGCCGATGGTGAAAGCCGCCACCAAGGATGCCATTGCGATGTCGAGCGGCGTGTAGCGGATCAGGTAGAAACGCAGAGCGTGCCCTACGGCAGCCAGCAGGGCCGAGATGAAGATGGCCTTGCGGGGCGGGTTCGAGATTACGGCGAATCCGATCGCCGCGACGGCGGCAAGCAGGCCGTCTCCCAGAAGTTGTCCGATTACATCCCAGTTCATAGTGTGTCGAGTCCTAAGATTAACAGCGTGGCCGAAAGCCCGAGCGCAATGCAGACGATCAGGATCAGCGCGTTGACTGCGCGTGAGATTCCTACCAGCACATGTCCTTCGAGCAGGTCGAAGATCGAGTTGATCAGCGGCACGCCGGGAATCAGGAACAGTACGCTCGTACCGAGGGCGGTTTCCGGCGTGGTGCCGAGATGAAACCGGAAGCCGGCAGAGGCGATCAGGGATGCGATGAAGGAGCAGATCAAGAAAATGGCCATGTGGTTCGCATGGCGCGTGCTCATCTCCTGACGTACGAAAAAACCGACGAAAGTGGCCGCTGCGACGAGTCCCATTGCAGGGACATCCCCGCCGAAGAGGCGGCAGAAACAGGCATTCGCCGCCGTGACCAGCACGAGTACCCACCACCTTGAAATGCGTGGTTTCCGGATGATTCGCTCGTATTTCTCGGTCAGTTCCCGGAACGAGAGGTGTTCGTCGTGCGCTTCCCAACTCAGGGAACTGATTTGTGAAATAATGTCGAAATTGAATGCCGCAGGCCCGATCTTGCCGACTGACGTACGCCGGATGGTATCGTCCCCGGCATGGCGGATCGTCATGGTGATATGCATCTGGAAAATGGTCATGTCGACTTTGTAGCCGAACGATTCGGCAATACGTGTCACGTTACGTACCACGCGGGAGGTATGAGCGCCCGCTCCCATCAGGGTGCGTGAGAGGTCGAGCAGAAAGTTGGCAAGTTCCCGTACCGAAACCGGATGCGGTTCGGTTGTTATATTCTCCAGACAGTGATGGCAAAGACAGCCGCTGTAATTACGTGCGATATAGTCGCGTTGCTCGTCCGAAAGGCGCACCGATGTACAGTGGCACGATTCGATCGAATCATGCCGGCACTCGAAACGGGCGCCGCAGCGGGGACAAATTTTTTCCATTCGGACTTTTTTGTGATTTTTTTCTTCGTCACAAAGATAAGCAGTTCAACCGGAAAGCCAATCTGTAGCAATTTCTTTTGGAGTTGCGCGTGTCTGGATTAGTGACAAAATTTCAGTATAAGTGTCTTGTTGTCAGTTGCTAATGTAATTTTGGCGCTCCTTTTGCCGGTATGTCCCGTTCAAGTATCTGGCACAGGTTTTGAAAAATTACACCGTGAATCCGGAAGAATCCGGAGCATGAAAACGCAAAACTTAACCAAATATAGGAGGACAAGATTATGTTACCGACGAAAAAATCTCAGAACTGGTTACCGGGTATTTTTAATGACTTTTTCGGTAATGAATGGATGGAAAAGAGTAATTCGGCCGCACCGGCTATCAACATTCTCGAAACCGATAAAGAGTATAAGGTCGAACTGGCAGCTCCGGGGCTGACGAAGGATGATTTCAAGATCCGGGTCAACGATGAGAACCAGTTGGTGGTGACTATGGAAAAGAAACAGGAACAGAGCGAGGAGAAAAAAGACGGACGCTACCTGCGCCGCGAATTTTCGTATTCCAAGTACCAGCAGACACTGTTGCTGCCCGATAATGTGGAAAAGGATAAGATTGCTGCCTGTGTCGAGGATGGTGTCCTGAATATTTCGATTCCTAAGAATAGTGCCGAAGCTGAAAAGCCGAAGGAAAAGGAAATCGAGGTAAAATAACCGAGACGCCCCGGGTTGCAGTCATTTGATTCCCCGGAACCATTAGGGACCCTGTATCGTTGAGGCGATGCAGGGTTCTTTTTTTGCCGGGGAATTCATCTCCTTGTGAGATGTAACGTAGATCGGGTTGAGTCCCGATTTTACGGTTAAATCGCTTTTTTCTTGCCGTAAAGGTTTGCATGGATGGAAAAAATGATTACTTTTGCACTCGGTTTTAGGGATGGCGAGATAGCTCAGCTGGTTAGAGCGCATGATTCATAATCCTGAGGTCCCGGGTTCAAGTCCCGGTCTCGCTACGAAAATATCAAATGAAATGTCAGATAAAAGCCTCCGACTACGGAGGCTTTTTGTGTTCGTATATTTTCTTTGGCAAAGGAGAATCCGAATGTGTGTTTGACCTTTGATTGCTTCCATTCTGCCGGGAGAGTGCAGTGCAAATGGAGAAAATGTGTCTCCGAGGTTCAGTATAGTTCGATAAATTCGTAACTGTTGCCGCAACTTTCCAGAAATTGCAGGAATGCTCCGTGACGAATCACGACAGTGGCGGTATTGTCGTTGGGATGAAAACTCAATGCGGGTTGGTCGCGGAGTGTCTGGTCGAGGAATAGGTGGACGTGGTTTTCCAGGTCGTTGATTAGCCCGAAAGGTGATACCGAACCGGGGCGCAGTCCGAGATAGTGTTCCATGCGCTGTTCGGAAGCGAATGAAAGCTTCCCTTGCCGGAGCCGGTGCTCGAGATCGTGGATGGCCAACTGCCGCTCGCAATCGAATACGACCAGGTAGTGGCGGTTACCCTTGTGGTTGCGGAAGAAGAGGTTCTTGCAGTGTTTAGAACCGTCGTCGTGCCAGTATTGCCGTGCGATGTCGATGGTAGGGGCTTCGGGGTGTTCGTAATATTCGTATGGGATTCCGGTTCGGTCGAGGTAGTCGAGTACTTTTTGTCTGCGTTCCATGGTGAGTGTTTAATTTTATACTGCCGGGTCGAAGTAAATCGCTTTTTGACGAATTACTCTTTTCTGTCGGTGTAGGAGCGTTTCAGGTCTGTTTGTATATTTCCTTGTTATGCGCTTTCCTTGGCGAAGCGGCTTATTTTCTTCGTTAAAAATAGTGAAAATTCGATAATGTGATGTCTGGTCCGGATTGTCCTACCGGCATCCGTCCGGCAATCGTCGCATTTGTCGGCTATGGTCGAGTGCATGTATATTCGTTGCGGGCGAGCCCTAATTTTGTCGTGTCCGTTTCTTCCTGTTATGGGATTTTGTTTATCTTAGCACTCCGGCACACGGTTGTCGATGAATGTCCGTAAACTAACCCTGATATGATACGATTTAAATTGATTCTCTGTTGCCTGTTGTCAGGCGCAACTCTGACCGTTGAAGCCGCTCCCAAACGGGCCCCGAAAGCCAAACCGGCTCCGCTGCCTGCTGCGGTACAAACCCAACTCGAAGGCCGGTTGGGCGAGCGTATGAACGCCTGCATTCGCCAGCGGGTGATGAGCGAGGACGAACTGTCGCTCGTCGCACCTTTTAAGCAGCGGGACGAAAAGGAGCTTTGGCAGAGTGAATTCTGGGGAAAATGGACGCTTGGGGCTGTCGGTTCTTACCGTTACAACCGGGATCCGGAGCTGTTGGCCAAGATTACGCGCGGCGTACAGGCGATCCTCGCCACACAGTCGCCGGACGGTTATATCGGTAACTATGCTCCGGACGCACAACTCGGGGGCTGGGATGTCTGGGGGCGTAAATACACCATGCTCGGCCTGCTTGCCTATTATGATCTTACCGGTGACAAAAAGAGCCTTGAAGGGGCCGTGAAGCTTGCCGACCACCTGCTGACCCAAATTCCCGCGCAGAAGAGTATCGTTCGTGCCGGATATTACCGGGGAATGCCGCCCAGTTCGGTACTCGTGCCGATGGTGATGCTCTATAATCGCACGATGGACAGCCGTTACCTCGATTTTGCGAAATATATCGTTTCCGAATGGGAGACTCCCGACGGTCCGCAGCTGGTGTCGAAAGCGCTTGCGGATGTGCCGGTGGCGGAACGTTTCCCGAGTCACGGGTCGGCACAGGCGTGGTGGTCGTGGGAAAACGGTCAGAAAGCCTATGAGATGATGTCGTGCTACGATGGATTGCTGGGGCTTTATGCGCTCACCCGCAATGCCGATTACCTGAAGGCTGCCGAAAAGAGTGTGCGGAACATTATCGATGAAGAGATCAATATCGCCGGTTCGGGTAGTGCCGACGAATGTTTCTGTCATGGCCGCCGGATGCAGACGACACCGGCCTACAGCATGATGGAGACCTGTGTGACGATGACCTGGATGCAATTGTGCGGACACCTGTTGGAATTGACTCATGATCCGCTTTATGCCGACCAGATCGAGCGGACGGTCTATAACGCTTTGCTGGCCGCATTGAAAGGCGACGGTTCCCAAATTGCGAAATACAGCCCGCTTGAGGGGGTGCGTTCGCCTGGCGGGCCGCAGTGCGGAATGCATGTGAATTGTTGCAACATGAACGGCCCGCGTGCTTTTGCGATGATTCCCGAACTGATGGCTACCTGTGCGGCCGATACGTTGTTCGTGAATCTTTACGGGGAGTCTGTCTCGAAAGTGCCGCTTGCGGGGGGAGAGGTGATTTTACGCCAGCAGACCAACTATCCCGAGCAGGGCAGTGTCGAATTGACTGTCAATCCCCGCAAGAGCCGTGAATTCGCCGTTGCGGTGCGTATTCCGGCCTGGAGCAAGATAACGATGGTGACGGTCAATGGCCAGGCGGTGGCCGATGTGCGCCCCGGCAGTTATCTGACCGTGTCCCGGACTTGGAAAGAGGGCGATAAGATCGCGCTGAATTTCGATATGCGCGGGCGGTTGACGGAGCTGAACGGCTATCAGGCAATCGAACGCGGTCCGGTGGTTCTCGCCCGTGACACGCGCCTGGGCGAGGGATTTGTCGATGAAACCTGCGTCGTGCAAACGAGTGGCGGATATGTGGAATTGATGCCTGTTACCGATAAACCCGCAGGAGTTTGGATGGCTTTTTCGGCCCCGATGAAACTCGGGACCGATACCGAAGGGCGCGCTGCCGGAATTGTGCAGGTACCGCTGTGCGATTTCGCTTCTGCAGGGAATACCTGGCATCCTGCGGTACGTTACCGGGTTTGGCTCCGTAGGACTTTTGACCCGATTTCCGATCCGTGGGTGGAATAACAGGTGTGGCCAAACAGAGTATTTTCCGGGTTTTTAAAATTTTTTCAGAACAAACTTTTGTTTGCAATGTATATTGTATCGCCGGCGGCTGAGGTCGCCGGTTTTTTTATGGCCTCCGGATGGTGTTTCAAAAAAGGCATCTTCGTCGTTTTGCAAAATATTTATTTGCATGTCATTGTAAATTAATAGTATAAAATGAGGATTGTTTTGCTATTTTTATTTCCGGAAGGCCAGGAGGAAGCTCTCCTGATTCCGGCCGCCGAATCATTCACTTCATTATTATTAACCATTTAAATTTTTTTTTACCATGAAAAAATTATGGATGATGTTCACATTCCTTTCACTGGCGGTGGCAGGTTATTGTGCAAACGGTCAGGCCGGCTCCGAAGTTAATGCGGATGCCCAGCAACAAACGGTTTACATTTGTGTGGTTACTTCGAGCTCCGGAACCGAGGTGATCGCTACGCGGGTCAACGGGGATTACAATGCGCAGGTTGCGGTTGCGAGTGAAGTTTCGTTCGATTACAGTTCGGAAAGCCATCAGACAGGTTACGTGTACTACATTCCGCAAGGAAGCTCTTCATCAGGACGAATCGAAGGCTCGAATTATACTTACGGAGCGGATATTGAAATGCTCCGTCCTTCACAAGATTCTCAATACGTTTACGTGAAAGGAAGCGAGATTAACCTGTAATCGGGGTGTATGTCATTCGGCGGGTGGTTCTGAACCTGCCGGAGGTGTCGAAATAAACCGGGAAGGACATTAATCATCCTTCCCGGTTTTATCTTGGGTCGGTGTATACCCGGTGTTGATGCCTTTCAGTATTATTATTCCCTTTGCGGAATTCGGAATTGTACGTTCGTATCACTTTTTGCATTGATGTGAAACATCTGATTTTTTATCCAATGTTTAATCCCTTAAATTTTTGTTATTATGAAGAAGTTATTCGTAATGCTTGCTTTTCTGTTTTTATCTTGGACTGGTTATTGTGTTGACATCCAATGTTCTAATGGAAGTGATGCTGAGATTGAACCTCGTACCATCTACATTTGTCTGGTGATTTCGAAAATGGGAACTGAAGTGATCGCTACACAGGTTGACGGGTGTACAATGCTCAAGCCAATTTGCAGAATTCTCTCCAGTTTTCCTACGTCTCCCAGAGCCATCCATATCATACGCTTCATTTAATCGAAAGCGGACGATCTTCGTCCGGGAGAATCGAAGGAACGGAGTACGCCGGCGGGGCTTCCATTGATTTGTTCAGTTCATATCCCAATATTGTAAAAGGTAGCACGATTGAAGTACCTTGGTAGGTTTGTTTTACGAAGAAATTTGTAGAATTCGTCGTTTGCGGGGAAGGCTGTGCTTTCCCTGCTTTGTGTTTGTATCTGCCGCTATTTTTGCCTACCTTCACGCGACATTCCTGCTAACCCTTTGACAAAATGGATAAATCGGTACTGTACGGCCTCTCTTACGGCATGTATGTGGTTGGTGCCAGCGACGCCGGAAGGCCCGTTGGGTGTATTATCAACACTTGTATTCAGATTACCAGTGACGAACCGGTTTTGGCGGTGTCGCTCAATAAAAACAATTATACCCTCAGTGCCGTGAAACGCACGCGCCGTTTCGGACTGTCGGTTATTGCCGAGCGGACCGATCGTAGTATTATCCCTATTTTCGGGTTCCAGTGCAGCCGTGACTGCGATAAATACGCCGCTTACGGTTATGACTCCCTGCGGGGCGTCCCTTTGGTGAAAGGATGTTTTGCCGGGCGATTGGTTTGTGAAGTGTTGCATACGGTCGATTGCGGTACCCATGAGGTCGTTTTCGCCCGGTTGCTCGATACGTTGCCCGGCGAACCGGATGCGCATCCGATGACGTACGAATATTACCATAAAGTGGTTAAGGGGCGTGCTCCCAAGAATGCTCCGACCTACCGGGCCGAGGAGGATTCGGTTGTGCCGGAGGAAAGTTCGCCGGCATCCGTTGCAAAGGCGCAACCCGCAGTTGCTGCGCCTGTTGCGCCACCTGCCGCTGCGCCGAAGGATGCTCCTGTTTCGCAGGCAGGAAAGGCGGATTACGTCTGTCCGGTCTGCGGTTATCTGCACAGAGGAGATATGAGCGGCGAGGCACCGGATTATGTTTGTCCCGTCTGCGGCATGCCGGGCAGTGCATTCGAACCCAAAGAAGAGTAAAATCCACCTTGAAAATAGTGAAGCATCGGTTCAGAAGATGCTTACATGGCGCGGTTTGATGACGAACCCGATGCGAAGGTAGTTGTGAAACTGGTTGTAGGCGAGTAGGCCTTCGCCGTAGCCGTTGTAGTATTGCAGCGTCAGGTAGAGGTTGCATTTACGGATGGCGCGCCAGGCTACCTCGAGTTCAGTGTTTGCGTTGAGGTTCCATCCGCCGCGTTTGGTAATGCACGCCGACAACCAGAGCCGCTCGTTGTCGCTTTTGTAATTGGCTGCCACGAGCCCGTAGCCGTTGTAATAAACGATGTCGCGGTTGGGATCGTCCAGCGAAAACGGCGCCCATAGTTTCACTTCCATCGACCAGTTGCGGCTGAAGAAGATTTGTCCCAGCAGGCTGATCCGGTTCCAACTGCGCGACCAGATGCTGTCTCGTCCGTTCGATTCGTGTTCGTATTGCAGCATCACCAACCCCACCGCTTTCCCATTTTTCCGCAGCAGGTTGCCCAGCCCCAGGGTCGGGTTGTAGTTATTGTCCGAAAATGGCTTCGATTTGCGGTAAATCTCCCAAAACGACTTTTGCGTGTAAGTCAGAAAAAGGTAGGTGTTATAGGGGCAATACGCCCTGGATCAGGCGGTAGCGCAGGCTGATCTGGAACTTCGCGTCTGAATTGTATTTGTTCGGACCACCGTGCGAAAAGCTGCTTCCCGTTACGAAATAGTTGTCTTTGTAGATCCCGAACGGGGGTTCCCGGTCAATCTCGCGGCGTACGCTGTCGCTGTCGGGCAGCTGTGCGAGCCGGGCATGGTGCGTTTGCCGTTCCTGGCCGATGGCCTTGCCGGGCAGGATAGTTGCATGGGCAACCAGCAAAAAGAGAAGAAAAATTCGTAGCATGGGCTGGATTTGTTGCAAAGGTCACGCTCCGGTGGTTCAGGTTAAAGTCTTGCTGTCCTGATTTTTTGTTCTAAATGTCTGTTTTCTTGTGATAAGGAACATATTTACCCTATATTTGAAGGTGAAAAAAGATAGAAATGGTAAAAATGGACACATTTTCCACCCCTGGCATCTATTCGCTTGCGGACTTGTTTCATTGCAGCAAGAGTGACGAAAAATCCGGTAACCTGTTCGACGACCGGTTGTTTATCGGCGAGCGGGTCAATTACAATGCCAAGTTGTTTCAGCATCCGCACCGGATGGACGGTGTCGTGCTGCTCATCTGCCGCAAGGGGTGGCTGAACGGCAGTGTCAACCTGATGCCTCACCGGATCGAAGAGGGGATGCTCGCGGTGTTCCATCGCGAGCACCTGTTGCAGTTCTGGTCGCAAAGTGACGATTTCGAAGCGAGTGCGATCGTACTTTCTTCGCAGTTCATCCAAGAGATGCATATCGACCTGAAGCAGGCTATTCCGATCTTTATGCACCTGAAAGATAATCCTGCGATACACATTACCGAAGAGGAACATTCCGTGCTGAACATGTTCTACGAGACGATCCGTTGCGTACTGCGCTCTTCGGACGATATTCACCGGCCTGCCATTATCCAACGGCTGCTCGAGGCGATGTTCTACAAAATACTGGCAATCCATCAGAACAAGGTGCCGGAAGTCAGTTTTCGCCGCGGTCGCCGTGAGGAGTTTTTCGAGCGGTTTATGGAATTGCTCACGCAGTATCATAAACAGGAACGGAGCATGGGCTTTTATGCCGAGCGGTTGCACATTACACCCAAATATCTCTCCTCGGTCATCAAAGAGGTCAGCGGCAAGTCTGCCGCCGAATGGATCGATCAATACGTTATTCTGGAAGCCAAAGCGTTGTTGCGGTATTCCGGCCTCAGCATTCAGGAGATCGCCTATGAACTGAATTTTTCCACGCAGTCTTTCTTCGGTAAATACTTCAAACACCATACCGGCATCTCGCCGTCGGCATACAAACACAAGTGAAGCCTATCCCGGCGGATCTTTGCCTGATTTGGATTTTATGATCGGTGAATGAGGTTTGGGCTGCAGGAGAAGGGGCGCTCTGTGAATTGCCGTTTATTTGATCTTCTCCCAGGGTTCGACAGGTCCCGATGTGACCGAAAACAGAGGGTGCGGTCGGATGGTAATCTGTTTTTCCGGTCCCGGGTCGCATCTTTCCGTTGTACCCGTTTCCCCGTCTGGTTCCGCGCCGGGCAGTAGCAATGCGGTTTCAGGACTGCGCCGAAGCAATTTATGGCGTAAGTGTTCCAATTCGTAAGCGAGTTGTCCGTCTGTGACCGTTATTTGCAGTGCCGGGTCGTCGGTTCCCAGTTTGTTCCTGTCGAAGCGGTAGCCCCTTCGGTGCGCTTCGTCGCAGATGCCGTGCAGGTATGTGTCGATGGCGGCTGACGGATTGGTGCAGTGGCGGAAGCGTGCCAGTTGCGGGTGGTTGCGGTAGCCTGTGGTTTGGTTCAGCAATACTTTTCGGGCCAGCAGGCCTTCGCGCCAGCAGGCCGTAAGGCCTGCCGGGTCCAGATAGGCAGGATGGATAGACCAAAGTCTCATGGGATCGTGGCGGTGTAAAGCAATACCGTAGAGGTTTACGTCAATAAGGTTATGGTTAAAAAAGAAGCAAACCTTGTACCGTTACGGCGTGTATGTGCTCTCGTTCAGCTGATGGAAAAATCCCCGGAGACCCGCATTGCGGATACTTCCGGGGAAATACAGAAAATGAGATTACAGGCTTGCTACTTTGCTTTGTCCGTGTGTAAAACTTTATTCATGTAAATTATACGTTTTTATAAATGGACGTCAGCTTCCGGTAACCCGACTCAACTCGCCAGTTGTTGTCGTTTCGCGATCAGTTCCTGAACCGAGGCATAACGATTCCGGAATTTGTTGAATGTATCGCGGGAAACGCCGTAGTCACGGCAAATCCTGATGATCGACTGTCCGTATTTGAGTTTTTTGATCACATCGTTACGGTTGTCGATCAGGATTTGCAGTTTCGTACAACTTCCTTTGCGGCGTCGAGTTGGATGCCTTCGGCACGGCGGAGTGCGAGAGCCTCTTTGGTTCGCATGGAGATGAGGTTGCGCTCGATCTCCGCTACCAGGCCGAATGCAAAGCAAAGTACCTTGCTGTTAATACTGTCGTCGAATGCATAACCGTCTTTCGTACTGTAAATCGTGATTTTACGTTCGAGACATTCTCCGACGATAGACATGATTTCAGTCAGTGTACGACTCAGTCGCGACAGTTCGGTAACAATAAGGATGTCACCCTGTTTGAGGCGGCGTAAAGTCTTGCCCAATTTGCGCTCTTTCTTCGCTTTCTTTCCGCTGACCACTTCGGTAACCCATTTGTGGATCTCGAGGTCTTTGGATAGGGCGAATCGCATGATCTCATCCTGCTGGTTTGCAATGTGTTGTTTGCCAGTGCTGATTCTTAAATAAGCGATAACCATAGATACATAGTTTTTATTGTTCACGCGGCTAAATTGGCGCATATGAAGCCATTTACCTAACGAAACGACGGTAACCGGCAGTGTGCGGTATATGCTCGCAACGCGTCCTTATGCACCATTAATGCACCTGAACATGTTATAACGGGACTGATTATCAATCCCGGAACAAAAATTTTGGGGAGAGGATGAAGGCGCTTTTTTAAGGGAGATTTTTTGCAGAGTCTACGTGAACAGAAGAAATTCCGTTCTAAACAGGGGAGAGTTGAGCCTGCAAAAAAACGGCCTCATCCCGAAGGTGAGGCCGTTTTGAATCCGGATTGCCGATTAATCATCAATCTTCCCAACAAACCCGTTCGGCAATCCGGGCCCAACTGTTAACATGGTCTTGTTGCGCCGTGACCAGCTTCATGGTTTTTACCTTCGGAATAAGGGATTGTGGTTACTCCGGATTGATTGTAGGTTTATTTGATATTTACTTCTATAATTGGGATGTAGGTATCCTCTTCTCTTTGTTTTGATGGTTTTGTCTTTTTGCTGCTATTTCAGGTCTGTATTATTTTCTGTGACCATCATAACCAATACAAAAATAGGTAATCCGTTTTATTCCTCCGGTTCGTAAATCGGCAACTTTGACTCTCGGCAGCCTACTGATTTCGGATCTGAAACCGGCGGTTTGACGGGAAGCGTCGTTTTGCAGTCCTGTCTAACCTCCTGTTTGTGAAATACGAAAATCACAGCCGGGTGCTGTTGCGGTACATGTTGCCGGACGTAGCAGAGTACTTGTCCATACCGTCCCCGAAAGATCGGGTTTCCACTGATGGACGGAGGCTTTCCGTTTTCTCTTATTTAGCGGCTTTTTGGTGGCTTTCGCGACCAACGCTCGTGGCCGGGGCCCGGACGTTGATTGCCGCGGATGATGCGGTTCGGGCGGCAGCCGTCCCGATTGCCGTTGCAATCCCGTGTGGCGGCTGCACGGGTAGGAATAGCGAGTTGTTTCCCGATTCATAATAGTGGATTAATAAGGGATTGATGGTGATACTTGGTAATTTATCTGTCATTGGCGGCAAGTGTTTCACCGTGAGGGGATCGGATTGTTTCAACTGTTCATCTTTAATTCGGAATCCGCATAAAGTCTGCCAAGAATCGTTGTGCCCGGTTCGCGGACTTTGTTTCCGGTAATTGTTTGCTGTGGGCTATTAGGGTTAACGGTTTGGGGGAATTTGAGGTTCAGAGGGTTGGTATTATGGGTTTCATGGCGGTGCCTGTGTCCCGGTAAACAAAACTCCCTGTTACATTTTATTGTAACAGGGAGTTTTTTATCGGAGAACGTCCGGCCGCCGGACTTTTGGATGATGGATCTTTGTATGGCTTCAATACTTGAGCGGTTTATAACAGGGATGCTGAGTTGGTGCAGCGAAATGTAGTCAGCCTGCGGGTCGTCTTCTCCGATCAGGACGGTGTGCATGCCTGCGTTCCGGCCGAACAACAGGTCGGAGGAAGTGTCGCCCACCATAAGCGCCGATGCAAAATCGATCTCCGGAAACTCCTTTTTGCGCTTGTAAGGCCATCCCGATATTGGGCTTGCGGCACGGATCGTTCTCGGACAGTCCGGTACAGCAGTAGATTTTGTCGATACGGCCTCCGTGTGCAGCGATCGTTTGGAGCATCCGGCGGTGAATTTCATCCAGCGCCTGCCGGGTCATGAGGCCCTTGCCGACTCCCCGCTGGTTCGTGACGACCAGGATGCGGCGGAACATCGCGTTGCATTTGGTCAGCGCGTTCAGGGCTCCGGGCAGAAATTCGAATTCGTCCCAGCTTTTGACGTAGTCGCCGGGCCTGAGCCTGTTGATAATCCCGTCGCGGTCCAGGAAAAGCGTGTCGTATGTGCGGTTACCGAGTTGTGCCATCGAACATGTTTTTAAAGTCGGTTTCGGCCTTGGCGTAGTCGGATGGAATACCGATATCGATAAAATAACCGTTGTCGGGAAAACCGAACAGGTTCCCCTTGCCGACCTGTTTTCGAGAATCTCCGTTTCGAAGGAGAATCGTGCGGGCATTCCGTCGAAAAGCGAGTTGTGCGTTTGGAGTATGTAGACTCCGCCGTTGATCGTCCCTTGGGTGCAGAAGCGTTTTTCGTGAAAAGCCGTAACGCGCCCCTCTCCATCGGTCGTAACGGTCCCGTACCGGTCGAAATGCTCCATCGGTTTGAGTGCCATGCTCAGTGCAGCCCCCGTTGGCGGTGGGCGGCTACCAGCGCTTCGATATCCGCATCGAACAGCGTATCGCCGTTGAGAATCAGGACTTCGTTTCCAGTGGCCTGTGCCAGGGGCCTGCTTGACCGCGCCTCCGGTGCCCAGCGGTTCGCTTTCGACCGAGTAGACGAATTCGAATCCGGAAAGAGCCGGGGTTTTGGCAATCCACTCCTCGACGGTTTCGTGCAGATAGCCCAGTGACAGGATGACACGCCGGACGCCTTGTTTTTTCAAGTATTCCAGTAGGTAGTACAGGAATGGGTGTCCGCCCACCGGGGCCATGCATTTGGGCAGGTCCTGCACGACGCTTCGCAGCCTTGTGCCCAGCCCCCGGCCAGAATAATCGCATCCAGACCTGCAGGGCCGGGTTTATGCTCGGGACGGGGATAACGTAAAGGTTGCTGTTCCAAAATGATTACTGATTATTATTTGCTTATTTGGTGAAGATTTTCCAACCGTGTGTTCCTCCTTCGGTGAATTGGAATTCGACGACGCGTCCCTCCAATCGGTTGAGTGCGCGGACTACCTGCACCCGTTTGGTCGGTTCAACGGCAAATATGATGAAGCCCCCGCCGCCTGCGCCCGAGACCTTTCCGGTCGTGGCTCCGGCTTCGAGTGCGACCCGGAATACTTTTTCGATTTGGGGATTGGTAATCGATGCGGCCATTTTTTTCTTGTCTTCCCAGGCGTTGCCGAGGATTTCGGTAAAATGCCCGATGTCGCCGGTCAGCAGCGCACCTTTCATGTCTAACGCGCTCTGTTTGATACGGTGCATCGCTTCGACGGCTTGCCGGTTGCCCTGCGTCGTGTTGACTTTCTGCTCGTCGATGATTGCGGCCGATGAACGGGAAGCCCCGTATAATAGAGCAAAATATTCGCTTCCAGTTCGTCGACGATCCACCGCTTGATGCGCAGTGGGTTGACGATTACATGGTTGTCCGGAAGGAACTCCATGAAGTTGAACCCGCCGAAGGCGGCTGCATATTGATCCTGCTTGCCCCCGCTCAGCTTCAGGTCGTTTCGCTCGATGTCATAAGCCAGTCTTGCGATTTCATAATCTCCTACGGGCAGGTGGAGCCATTCGGAGAAAGCCTTGAGGATCGCCACGACCATGGTGGACGACGAGCCCAGCCCGCTTCCCGGTGCGGCATCGGGTAGGTGGTGATTCTGAACGACAGCCTGCCGGGGGTGTAATCGCGCATGATCCGGTTGTAAACGCCCTTGTGCAGGTCGACGACGCCGTCGATCGGCAACTGCGGAGCCGAATCGAATACCTGGCGTTGCCGGATATCGGTCGCTTCGATCTCGATCCGGCCGTTGTCGGTCTCTTCGATCGTGCAATATGCATAGAGGTTAATCGTGGCGTTGAGGATCAGGCCCCCGTAGAGGTCGCTGTAAGGGGATACATCGCTGCCTCCTCCGGCCAGTCCCAACCGCAACGGGGCTTTGCTGCGTATGATCATGCGTGGGAAAATATGGTTTTTCTTTGGTAAAGATATTAAAAATTGGCGATTCGCCACCACGGTATGCGTTTCAGAAGGAGTTGGTCGGATGTGAAAACCCTCCGATGTATCGATCCGAGATCTTCTATCGGTCGGCAATGCACATTTGGACGTACTGTGGACGGACCAAGAGGAAGCACCTTAAAACAGCAAAGAGGCAGCCGAAGGCTGCCTCTTTGCTGTGAAATATGGTGTAGACCGTAGGGTCGGCTGTGTTACGATCTGCTGGTTTGCAGTCCTGTCGTCGAGATGGTCATTTCGACGAACCGGGCCTTGTCGTTCGGCGGGTTCCGGGTCAGGATTTCGCGGATCCGCCGTGCGGCCCCGGGGTCTTTGGCAATCATGTAGAGGTAGCCCCTCCGCCGGCTCCGGGTAATTTACAGCCGAGGATATAGTCTTTGATCCGGTCGATGATGGCATCGACTTGCGGAGGATTGGTTCCGGCGTCGAGTCGTTTGTTCTGCTCCCATGTTTTTCCGACCAGGTGTCCCAGTCGGTCTAAATCCCCCCGCCTGGATCGCGTCGAAAGTTTCGAGGGCGTGTTGTTTCATCGCGTACAGCAAATCGAGCTGTTCCGTGGTGTTCAGGAACATATTCCGAACGATGTCCGCAAGGATGTTTTCGCCACCCGGGTGATGCCGGTGTAATAAAGCAGGTGGCACTCCTTGTGGGCCGGATCGGAAAAGAGGAAGTTCGGAGTCCACCGGATAGCCGGGGTCTGTCCTGTTCCGGGTACTGTTTGCAGCAATTTCACGCCGTGGAAGACGCCGCCGTACTGATCCTGCCATCCGCCTCCGGTGGTGAGCAGTTGCTCCAGGATAAGCGATTGCTGGCAAATGTCGTTTTTATCCCAGGCGAGCCCGCAAAATCATTCAATGCGCCCAGTACCGTCGCGGCGAGGATAGAGCTGGTACCCAGTCCCGATCCGGCCGGAATGGCCGAAAGCAGCGTGACTTCGAATCCTGAACCGAACTCTTTGAGTTGGGCTTCGAGTGAGGAATACGACCGGGAGCAGAACCGGGGCAGGAATCCGGCGAGCGCTACGGCGGCTTTCGGGATGGAGAACGGGGAACCGACCGTCGTGAATTGTTGCAGCTCTTCCCAGGTGCGAACCCGTTCTGCATTGCCGAGGTCGATCGAGCGGAAAGCGATGTGGAATTCCCTGCATGGTTTGATATAAATCTGGATCGGCGGCTGTCCGTTCAGTTCGATGGCGATGTTGACGACATGGCCTCCTTCGAGAAAACATTGCGGCGGAGTATCCGTCCATCCGCCGGCTAGATCGATACGCACCGGGCAACGGCTCCAGACGATCTGGTCGGGATGGATCGTGAGCCGGGGTTCCCGTTTCCGTCCGGCCGCCGTGCGGATGATGGTTTCACTGAGCAGGCCGAACGCTTGTCGTTCGTAGGCGTCGGCCTGTCCGGGTTGTTCCTGCTGTATGGCCTTGGACCGGAACATCAGGTCGTGCATCCGAACCAACGGGGATTCCTGTTCGGACAATTCCGCGGGAAGGGGTAAACCGTGTGTTGCATATTGGCGGGCGGCATCGTCCAGATTCAACTGGTAAAAGACGCTTTTGCGGTAGTTTGCGGCCAGCATCGGCAGGTTGCGGCTGCGGAAATAATCTCTTTGGGCATATAACCTGACCAGGTTCGCCCGGTTTGAAATCTCGTCTGCCGATAACTTTTCCCGTTCCAGCCAAAGTTGCCTGCCGGACCCTTCGCCCGGTTCCCCGATCATAAACCTCAATACCGTTTCAATCTCCCGGGCCGAGTCGCAGAGTGGAAATAGCGGTGCATTCTGCAGGTCGGTTCCGGTTTCGCCGCATGCGGAGAATGCCAGGTTACGTTCTTTACACCAATCCGTCAGTTTGTTCCCCATCCATACGGTTTCCTCGGCCCGGACATCGCCTTTGAACGGATCGTTGAAGCCATACGGGCGTACGGCGTATTGCCGCTCCCCGACCGGGACGATGTCCACGCATACGCCGGCGGGGATGTTGATCTGCCAGTTGTTTTCGGGAATACCTGTGAGGATGTGATGATCCGAAAGATGCCAGCCGTTTCCGATGCAACTGTTTTCAATCCAGACCTGGGCATTCCCCGAGGTGAAGGTGAGATCGACGTCGGCATTTTGGGTGAAAATGGCGGGATGCGGTTTGACTTTGCGCTGTTTGATCTCCCGCTGGTCTGCAATCAGGTTTTGCAGGGCGAGGGTAGAGGAGATCAGTTCACGGCTGGTGCCGTAATGGTAGAATTCGCCGCCTTCGAGCGGCAGGATAGCGACCGAGAGGGACCCGATCTCCGGATCGGGACGTGAAGGTTCTTCGCCCAGGGCGAGCCCGAAATCGCTGTACAGGTCGTAGTATCCGATCTCTCCGTCGGGCCGGTTGTGCGATTTGCGGATCAACAATTCGACCGCCCGGTCGCTGAGCAGCCATATGCCGATATCCATCAGGAAAAAGATGGCTCTCGATCAGTTCGTCCAGCACCGTTACGGATGGCTTCTGGAGCATGTATTTGAGCGTATTCGGGGAGTTTCGGTCCGAGATGAATACGCCGTGGTTGGTTGCGAGAGAGGGATCGCCCCAAAGTCCGTAGCAGACGATATCCACATCCGGGATCGGAGCCAGAGGTTGTGTCGAGCGGATATAGACATCGCCGCTGGCGATCAGGGTGTTGATGTTTTCGGGGCGCTTCGCTGATCATTTGCTCGAGCAGCGGTAGTTGCAGTTCGAGCAGGTTCTGGTCGATGCGTTGTCCGCGTGCCCAACGGAAAACGGGGGATGGGGGTGAGTATTTTCCCGGAAGGAGCATAAGCTGGCAGCCGGCGGCTTTGGCCTCCTGCGTGGAGGATGATTCGCTTGTTCGGTATGTCGCGATCGTTCCGAAGTTCAGGTTTGGAGTGTTCCCATTGCTTTAGTAGCCATGTAGTACCACCTCCCGATCCGAGTTTTCTGCCAGTCGGATCCGAAGTACAAAACCATTCCCGCCGATCTAAAGATTCGATCTTATGAAAATAATTCAACAGGTTGGGCGGAAGGGATAATAATTTTTGATCGCCATCAGTCTTGTTTAAAAAAACGGTCGCCCCGAAAGGGCACGTCTTACGTGTGTCAATATAACTCCTCGTATTTCGCTATAATTGTCGCCCATCGATATCGCCTTCTGGCGATTTCCAGCATGCTAATTTCCCACTGCCGACACCTGTTCGTCCCGCAATGTTAGGATCGTTTCACGTAGGGCATCAGCCGTTTTGAAATATAGCGCTTTGTTTTCGGTCGTCGTGCGGTTGAAAATGACGTCGAATGTAATTATTGGAAGTCCCAGCGACATGGCTTCGACCAATGAAGGATTAGTGCCTCCTACGCTGTGCGGGTGAATGTAGACTTTACAGTTGCTTCTCAGTAAGTTGATTTCGTCCGGGGCGTAGATCGGATTGAACAATTTGATGTTTGCCGTATTTGAGTAACGCTGGTAGAGATCTTTCGCGTAATCGTTTTTTTGCCAGTTTCCTACCAAGACGAGCTGTTTATCGGACAATTTCTCGAAAGCGGATAATATCTTGTCGATGTTATTTTCGGGTTCTATCCGTGCGACGTTGAAATAATAAGATTGCGGTTCGAGGTTGTATTTTGAACGTAGGACAATATCGTCTTTGACCGGAAATGCGTTGTCTCCTCCGTATTCGATAATCTTGCTCTCGACTCCGTACGACTCTTTCAGAATTGGGGCTATCGCGTCGTTATCCGCAATGTGGTACGAGGCGAACCATGAAGTGCATTTTTGGGATATTCTGATTACGATGTGCGGTAGTAGTCCCCATTTGTCCCGGTGTAGTTCCATGCCGTCGTAATTGGCTATAATACGCCGTTTGCCAAATATCCGCAGAAGAGGTACGACAAAACTACCCATACTGCTCAGGGTCACGATCGTGTCGCAGGTGAAATAGGCATGGACGTAAGTCAATGCATCGTAAATTGGGCTTTGCCACCCATTCGCCTTGAACGGGCAATAAACCAACCGTGCGCCGTGGTATTCTTTCATTTTGACCGAATAGGCTTTGGACGAACAGTAGACGACGTATTGGATGTCTTCCCTCTGTTTGCCTTCGACGAGATTCTGGGCCAAGGTTTCGTAACCGCCGTAATTGGCAGGGATGCCGACGCAACCTAAAATCGCAACATGTTTCATGTGAAAATTAGAAGAAGATGACAGAAAACGGATATGCGGATTTCTGTGCTTGGACCGGGATGATTAGGCTTGAAATCCTTCATAACAAGCTATTTGCCGTCTGAATCCGAAATCGCAGGAATTATTTGTATAACCTGAATCCGAGCAACCGATACAGGTTGAATTTGAATTTGTAACTCAGGACACGTATGATGTTGACGTGGAACGGATAGGTTTTCATATCCTTTACATAATGAGTGCGCGTCTGCAATATGTTTTTTGATTTTTTTTGAAAACAGGTATTTCTTGTCTATATTATTGATTCCTATGCAATTATCTCCATGAATACGATAGCAGATAGTCGGAATGTCAACGAACTCGCATTTCCCGTGGAATGCGATATTGTTTACGATCCAGTGGTCATGTACGAGGAATGCGGGAATCGGCAAACACACGGCTACTGCTTTTTCGGTTGATCATCATTGTACAGCCAGGGGCGACGCTCATTGCCATGCTGCTCCAGGGATTATGCACCGCTAACGGATTCATGTTCTGATAGCGGATAAAAGAGGAATGCAGGATGTGTCGGTCGGAGTCACACAGCAGTAAATCAGTGAATACCATCATCGGTTTGTCCGGATAGTGCTGTTCCAGGTTGCGGAAGGCTTCGAAGGTGATTTTAATCTTGTCTGGCAGCCAGATGTCGTCTTGGTCGCAGAACATTATGTATTCCGATAGAGTTTGCCGTAGCAGAATTTCGAACGATTTTGTTGCACCGATATTTCCCGCCGGACTCTGTATCAAGTTGATTCTGTTCGGGTAGCTCCGTCGGTAGTGGTCGAGAATGCGGACCGTGGAGTCGGAAGAACCGTCATCCCGGATCCATAACTTCCATTCCGAATAGCTTTGGTTCAACAGCGAATCAACAATTCGGACAAATATTTCTCTCCATTGTAGGTGGAGAGCAATATATCGATCATAGGAATTATTTTATTTCCAGTAGCGGTAGAAGATGATCGTTTTGACAACCCCTTTGATCTGGGTCAGCCTCCATTCCCGGATTAGTTTGCTCATGGATATCCGGCGGAAAATGACATCGGCACATAATTTCTGTGCCGTAAGCCACCTTCCGGAAGAGACTCCGTAAGCGTCGTTTTCCGAAATGATTCCGTTCACTTTGCACACCTCTGCGACTGGAACCAAGCAAAAAAACAAGTAGTCGGAAATGATAATTTTAGGCGTAATGAGGTAGAAGCCGAACCGCTCGTGCAGGGACTTGCGGTAGATGACCGATTGGTGGAGCAGTACTCCCCGTTCGAAAGAGGCGGTATAGCGCAGTGTCCGGTGTTTGGTCTTGATGAGGTAATCCGAATAGAGGAAAGAGATTGAATCCGGGATCTCTTTGCTGAAGATATTCTCCAGCACAGTATCGCGGGCAAACATATCACCGCAGTTCATAAAGTTGATCCATTCGCCCCTGGCCATCCCAACCGCTTTGTTCATCGCATCGTAAATTCCTTTATCCGGTTCGCTGACCCACCGAGTGATATATTGTTCGTATCGTTTGATGATACTGGTGGTCCCGTCTGTACTTCCCCGTCGATAATGATATATTCGATTTGGGGAAAATAAGTCTGGCCGATTACGCTCCGGATCGTGGATTCTAATTCCGCTTCCCCGTTAAATACAACAGTTACTATGGATACGACCGGTTTCATTGAATTGGGGTTTGATGTTCGGACAGGAGGTTTTTGCTGTTCAGGTAATCATCCAGGAACGCGGCATACAGGACGATCGACAGAACGACGTAATAGACACTAAGCCCGGCATTGCGCTGATAAAAACCCAAGAACAGGATGATCAATATTTGAGGTATTCGGGATGCCTGAGTCCGTAAATCAGCAGGAAAATGAAGAATAGATAGATCCCCAGTGTCCCGATGACACCGTCGCGGGCCAGCGGAGCGAACAAATTTGCTTCCAGCATGGTGCCGTTATCGATGATTTGCTGATGATACCGGGTCGGACCTACGCCGATCAACGGGGCCTGCAGGAATACTTTTTTAGTATCCTGGATGATTTGTCGGCGGGTGTCCCCTTTGATTTCTCCGGAATCGTTCCGTTCGAATCGGGCGATAGACGCGTCGTAGATGATTTGGTACTCGGTGTCTTTGGCAGAGTTGGCGATCATTACGAACAGGCCTCCTATGGTTAAACCTATCCCGATTTGCTTCCATGAACGGATGTGAAAAAATAGGAGGTAAAATGCCATCTGAATATAATAGGCCATGGAAAATGTAAATATCAGGCTGATGGCCAATGCAAGTTCTATTCTCTTGTTTTTCAAAACCAGTTTATTGAGCAGTAGACCCCACATTCCCCAGTTGGCCATGGCACCCGGCTCGTCGAAAATTCCGGAATAGCGGATAAAATTCCCGGCGTAGGTGTTGGTGCAGGTTAATCCGAAAAAGTATCCGGTACGACCGTCCATATTCTGATACTCGAAGAGCGGGTGCAAGACGTTGGTCAGTACGCCGAAGAATGCCAACATCCCTGCGACGGCGACGGCGGTGACGATATAAATGTAAATTTTTACAAAGCTCCTGACTGATGTGAAATTGACGATATAGAGATATACGATCTCGACAAAGATGCAGGTCCCGATTTGCGACAGGTAAGCGCTCTCCTGCCGGAAAATATAATACCCCATCCAGATTGCGAACTGGACTAGGATCAGCATCTGCACCGATTTGTAGCCGTACGAAATTCGGCTTCTGCCCAATAGAGAAAAGGACATTACCGTCACTACGGCAACGATGATAAGCTCTCCTGGCACAAACAAGAAAGGCAGAAAAGAGAAAATAACGGGATATTTGGCCGTCATCAGCGTGAACAGCAGCAAAAAACTCACGCCGTTCATGACGGTTTGCCTGGATACGGTTAATCTTTCCGGGGTGAGCATAAAACTTAGAATACGAAATCTCCGGTACCCGAGAGCATTTGTGAATAGTACTCCCGGACTTTCTCGTAAGAGCATTGGGTCTCGATATGCGCGCGCGACTGCACCGACAATTTAGCCGAGTCCGCTTCGGTCAGTACCCAGTTGATCCCCCGGCCGAGATCCCCGGCATCCTGGTAACGGACTAAATAGCCTGTCTCCTTGTGAACGATCAGATCGGGAATGCCCCCACGTCGAAACCGACGGCGGGAGTGCCGCAGGAGAGCGATTCCAACAGTACGTTCGGGAAATTGTCGGCCAGGGACGGCGTTACCAGTACGTCTGCCGCATTGTAAGCCAGGATCATGGAGTAATCATCTTTCAACAACCCTGTGAAATGGGTTTTCAGGGGGGGGACGTTGTCCGAGATGTATTTTTGGTCGCAATTTCCTAAAACGAGGCATTCGGTCGTCTCTTTATCGAGATGCTGCAGGGCCGATTGCAGGTAGGGCCACCCTTTGTAGACTGCCTGAACCTGATCCGCTACGAACAGGATGATTTTCTTGTCACGGGGGGAGGCCCAATAAATCCCTGCAGGCACTTGCGGAGTGGGGACGGTATTTTGTGGTATCGATCACATTGGGGGCGACATGTATCCGAAGGGAGCCGAACAGTGCGCTGTGTTGTGCACAGCGGCTAGCCAATGGCTCGGGGTTACGATGATCAGATTGGGGTATTTTCCCCATTTCGACAGCTTGCGTTGATGTTGGATGTAGCTTAAATCGCGCATTTTATTGTGCCCGGCGTGATCGTGAAACATGTTGCAGGCCCCGCAGTGCGTCATGTATTTTGTGCATTCGAAGGAGTGGTGACACCCTCCTGTTAACGGCCACATGTCGTGCATGAACCAAATGACTGGTTTACCCAATTTTAGAAGTCGTTCTACGCCCTTCACCGACAAGAAACCGCCGTTGATCCAATGTAGGATGATTACGTCCGCCGACCGGACACACTCTTCTCTAGCCAGATCGTAACCGATGTTATTGAACGACCATAGTGCATATGGATGCTCCTTGTACAGCCACAGTAGGGGATAGTAGCGCTGAAAGTAGTTGCGGAATACAATGCAGTGTTTGTAGCCCGTCGGTTGGTGGACCGATGGGGTGTGGGTCGTTTTTCCGCAACCAGCATGGAGGAAGAAATCCCCGCCCGGTTCAACGCTTCGTTATGGCGAAAAGCCGCGATAGCAGCCCCACCCGTTTTGTCTGAATAATTAATGTGGACGATTTGCATGTATTCTTATCTGTAATTCCACGTATGCGGAAGGCACCGGTTTAGTTCTGATCGTCAATCTTTACGGACGTCGTATGAGGCTGAATCGAATCGGGCAGCCGCATATAATCGCCGAACATCTTGGTCAGATAGGCATGGGTGTTGCCCGGAACGGGAAACTGTTGATCCTCGAACTGTAATTTCGACAGCGGATAAATATCCGATTTATACCGGGGCGTTAAAAAACAGGTGCCGTACGTATGGTGCATCACTTCCTTGTTCCGCCCGATCCGTGCCGCTGTCCGCAGGCAAGGGTACAGCAATTGGGTCAGCAGGGTATAGTTTATCTGCATCTGGAACTTCCTGAATCCGTTTCCTGCATAGGGCACGCGATTGTATTTGTACACCAGTCGGCGGTGTAGCGCGGCGGCGAAGCGAACCAAAGGATAAGAGGTGACTTCCATCTGGAAGATATCGATGAAGATACCTTTGTACCGGTAGTTGATATCTTCCTCGTGTTCAGTGATTGCGGAATACTTGTCCCGTATTTTGGCGTAGGTGGATATGAAACCGGGATCTGTGCCGTGCGTTTGCAGCAGGTAGGCATCGTTTAACTCTTCCGGGAGGAGTTGGAGCAACCTCAGGTAATCTTTCCTCTCCATTTCGATATCCAGATCGTCGTCCCAGGGAATGAAACCACCGTGGCGAACCGCTCCCCAGCAATGTTCCGGAAGAGAGCCAATAGTCGATCCTGTGCTTTTTGACAAATGCGGTCGATCTCTTTGAGTATTTCCAGCATCCTTCAGTTGGTGCCGGCGTAACAGAGAGCCTTCGGGATTATAGCGCTGCCGGAGTTCGTCCATGGAAAGAGAAAATCTTGTAGTGATAACAATAGTAGAGCCGGTATATCAGAATGGTGCATTCCGAGATGAACAGGGCTAATGCAAAGTTGTAAATGGTCAGTAAGTTGCAAAGGTACAGCACACCGTAGCAGACAAACAGTGCGGCTGTGGAGAGCAGTACGCTGACGTTGAACTGTTTCGGATGTCCGAACGACACCAGTACGGGAGAACCGATATAAGTTGTGATACCGCCGCAGAAAATCCACAGGCATAGAATCCGCGTCAGGGTGACGGCTTCGGGCAACTGGGTGCCGCTGAAATAACGGATGGCATACGGAGCCAGGATGTATACGACGGTACTTACGCAAAACGAAAGCAATACATTCAGGTATAAGAACTTGTTTGCAAAGATTTTGTTTTTCGTTTTGGCCAGATGCGGGTATACGGCTTGGTTGAGCATTTGGGCCGGAACTAACGCTACCGTCGCGATCCGCTGCGCTAAATCGAAGGCGGCGACGAAATGCATCGAAAAAGACCATGCCGCTGATGGTTTTCGCCATATTGTTGTTCAGTACGACGGAGAGACGGGAAACGAAGAAAAGCATACTTTCCCGAAACGTCGTCACGAGCATATCCCATTGCGGGAAGACCAGCCGGATTTTCGCAACTTTAAGGATACAGAAAGCCGATATTCCTCCGGCCAGTAAATTGCCAAGTGATTGCAGGAGAACGACATTCGTGTAATCGTCCGTTTGGCGGACGAAAATAAATACCGTTATTGTGTAGAACAGGATCGACGACGTTCGGATGAACGTCAGGAATTCCATCTTTTCAATCCCCTGATAGAACCAAATGGGGAAAAGTACCTCGGAGAGGCAGGTCAGGAAAGCGGCCAGAAACAATGTTTTGTATTCGTGCATGAAAGGAATGACCGCGATTCCCAGGAGCAGCACGGCGAACGCAAGGCAAAACAGGACGAATTTGATCAGCAATACGGAAGAGACGATCGCGTTGAGCGTCTTGGGATCGTTCCGGTTGATCGATACGTCTTTTACGGCGGAAACATCCAGCCCGAAATTGATGAAAATGCTGAAATACGAGATGATCGTTTGTGCGAATACGGCCAGTCCGTAGTTACTCGCTCCGATTGTTTTCAACACATAAGGCAGCGCGATAAACGGCATTGCCATCCGGATGACCTCGATGATGGAGAGGTATCCCGTATTTTTGACAATGGTTTTGTGATTCTTTATTTTTTGGAGGATCACTTCGAATGTTGTGTTAAACCCAAAATTTAGTTTGAGGTTTTTCCCATTTCAATACAGGTGTATTATTGATAGTCCGTTTATAGATTTCAGATGCAAAATATATGTCGTGTAGGGCGATTCCTATGTTATAAGAGAGGATACGTTCCGTGTTATTTTCGCGTCCAGGACTTTTGTGCAGTAAGACTTGGCTCATTTCGTCGAATTTCTGGAATCGATTGAAATATTTGAAGTTATTGACATGTTGTGTGTCGTCAGCATAGACTTTATCGAAAAAAAAAAGATCACAATTTTGAAAACCGCGGGTATGTACCGGTACTACTAAAACTCCTTCCTTGAACCATTCGTCACGACCGATTAAATCGGTTGCTACGGTGATGCATGAGACTATGACATCGGATTCCGTGATTAATTCCTGAGTTGACTGACATATCGTGAACCGGACGTTGTTGTATTGGCTCATCCGTTCTATAAAGGATTCTTCTTGATGTTTATATGCCAGCAGTTTTACATGAAAAGTTTCTGTCGGAGAGCTTTCCAGAAGGCAGCTTAACGTAGCTCTGGCTGTATTCCCCAGTCCCATGAATGCATAAACGGTGGCTTGGGTGGAGCGCAGCATTTTAATTGCCAATGTGGCTACGGCTCCTGTCCGCATAGCCGTGATCCAGTCTCCGTCGAGTAGTGCCAGCAGTTCCCCGCTAGTTGCATCGTATAAGAGGATTTCACTCTGAAGGGCCGGAGTCCGGTTGGGGAATCGCGAAACTAGTTTCGCGCCGAAAAAAAACTTTCCGGAGCAGGCAGATAGCATGGCATTGTGTTAAAAAACACTTCGCCCGGAGCATGTATACTGATCTTCGGGGGTAATACACTGTTGTATTTTATTCTGAAGCAATACTCTATCCATTGCAGGCACTCCACAGGGGATATGGCCAATCCTGCTATTTGCTGGGCGGAAATGATTTTCATAACGACAGTGTGATAAGTGCTGTGTCCAATTTGTCATTGTCCTGCTGATTTCTAATTGCGATTCTCACATATTTTGGTCCGGAGAAAGCGCAGGTTGAGGAACAGTCTTTGATGAGGATATTGGCTTTTTCTAGCAGGATGCGCGTCAGTTCCGATGCGGTGTATTTTCCGGTTACTTCGCACAGGAAATAGTTGGCTTGGGAGGGATAACCCTGAGGAATTTTACTTTTGTTGCAGCGCGGTGTAAAAGCGGTTTCGCTCGGCGATGAATTTTTCACAGGCTTTTAGGTAATCCCCTTCGTATTTGCCGAATATCTGCATGTAGAATTCTGCGAAAGAATTGATGTTCCAGATCGCGACATCCCTCTTTGTCGCATCGATCAGTTCTTTTGTCTGCCGATGCCATGATCCCGAGCCGCAAGCCGGGTACCCCGTAGGATTTCGAGATGCTTTTCATGACCACCATTGTCGGATAGCGTTCGAGGATTTCGCTTTCGAGCAGGGAATTTTGTGCATAGTTGTCTGAAAAATCCACAAACGATTCGTCGACGACCAGCCGTATACTTTGGTTGGTGCACCATTCGGCCAGCGAAAGCACACATTCTTTCGAAATAAAGTTGCCGGAAGGATTGTCTGGGTTGATCAGTAGCAAGGCCTCTATCTGTTTCCCGTCGAAGAAGGCGATCAGTTCATCAGCGGTATATCTAAAATCCTTGTTCGAAGGGACGAACGCGACGATCGACTCTTTCTCTCTGCGGTTGGGATACTCTTCGAAAGTAGGCTAGATAACCCCAATCTGACCCTGAATCCGGGCCATGAGGCTTTTGATCAGTTCGGCCGCACCGTTTCCGACACAGACCTGTTCCTGTTTGATTCCGCAATACTTAGCGCCCAACAGGGGAGTTAACGCCCATTCCCGAGGGATACTCCCGCAATAGCGTGTCGAAATTCGCCCGCATCTCCTCGACCATTCTTTGCGAAGGAAAGAAAGGATTGACCAGGTAGCAGAAATCCAGCAGAGATGGGAATCGCCAATAGCCTCCGTAACACTGCTGGTATTTGCGCAGTTTGTCGTCTGTAGAAGCGAAAAGTGTCTCGGCGATCTTCAGGTCTTGCACGTCGTCAATCTCATACCATTTCTGGCCATTGAGCGGGAGGGCTTTAAAATCGCAAGATTCCAATAGGGTGATTACCCGGAGGACCTGCTCGTAGTATTCGTTGTTTCCGAGCGCCCGGGTATAAGCCTTTAGGAAGGGTACGTAGTGATTGGATGAAAAATCCTTGCTGAATTTATAGATATTGACGGTTTTATAATAAAAATCCGTATCGCTGTATTTGAATGCTTTTTTGGGGATGAAGTTCACGATGTTGTTCTCCTCGTCCAGCCGAACCATCGTACCGTCCATCCAGCTTTCGTATTTATCGACCAGTGCGACGTTTGGATCGGGGCTTTCGAGAATCATCCGGAACAGGGAATCTTCGAAAATCAGATCCGATTCGATGAGTAGCGTGTCGTCCTCCTGCAACTGGTTGCATGCGAGCGACAGCGAGTAAATATTATTGGTTTTATCGTAGATCGGATTTTCGATATATTCAACCGGGAGCCCTTTGTACTGCGTGCCGACGTATTCCCGGAGTTTGTTTCCTTCGTAACCGATCACCAAAACCACCCGTTTGAGAGGAAGTGCCGAAAGCTGGGTCAGTACACGGTCGATCAGCTTGACTCCGTTGACCTCGATCATGCATTTGGTGTTGTTACGCGTCAGCTCTGCGAGACGGCGCCCCATTCCCGCCGCTAAAATGATAGCTTGCATACAGGTTTATCGATATTTGAATTTGAAAGTTCCTACCGGATCAGAACTAAATGTCCTGCGAATGGTATTGTAAGTTTGCACATGGATGGAATCCCGGTCTGCAGGAATCTCCCACAGTTGAATCCAGCCGTCTCCTCCGTTGGCCTGATATTGCAGATTGAAGAGCATTTGAGCAACCTCCCTGCCGGTTGAATTTTTGGAGAACAGGTGTTGCATAAATCCGTTATGTCCGCACAACACGCACAGGATATTGTCGTTGTTCTTGATCAGCTTCTGCCACAACTGTTCAGGAGTGCTGTACGACGTGTTGCGTAGTTGAAGTTCTGCATACGAGCCTTTATTGATCCGTTCTCCGTTCCGGGTTAGGAATTCGTGGGTCAGTAAAATGAATTTACGGTCGCGGTGGGAGGCAACGTAGCGATTGGCCCATGCGATCACTTCGCTCCGCGGTCCGAATTCGAGACAAAGAATGTCGTAAGGCATTTGCTGCAGTTGACCCGATACGACGATATTTTCCAAACGTCTAGGTTCAAAGTAACTTGCGATCGGCCAATTTTGCGCGCAGGGAGTAATATATTCGGTAAATAATGAAGAGTAGCGATCGACGATTTCTCCTTTTTTCGTCATACGTATAATCATGATTGCCGACACAAGCGATCATGGGAATGTATTTCGCTATTAAATCTGTATATTGTTGGTATACCTTATACTGCCTTGGTCGATTACCCCAAGTGATATCCCCTGTTTGAAGTATGTATTTGATTTTTATACCGTGTAAATATTGAGAGTATATCCAGTTGATCGTCGATGCGAAATACGGTGCATATACTGCATTTCCGGTGTATTCTTGTACGTCCCCTAGGACTAAAATATATTCGGAATTATGATTAAAAACAGGATCGAAGGGTATGGATTTTAAAGTTGGAACAGGGAACGTCTGGTCTTTTTTTTGACAGGCGATACATGTCCATAATAACCATGCATAAAGTGTTAACTTGTAGTATTTCATGGCTATAATGTGTCGGTTTTCCTGCCTGCTTACCTTTTTTGATACATATCCTGATAATACCTCTGATACTCGCCGGATGTAACGTTATCGATCCATTTTTGGTTATCGAGGTACCAACGGACGGTTTTTTCGATGCCTTCTTCGAACTGGAGTGTCGGTTCCCATCCGAGTTCGTTTTTGAGTTTGGAGGAGTCTATAGCGTATCGCAGGTCGTGTCCGGCCCTGTCTGTGACGTAGGTAATCAGTTTTTCGCTGGTCCCTTCCGGCCTGCCCAGGAGTCGGTCGACGGTTTTGATGACGACCTTTATCAGGTCAATGTTCTTCCATTCGTTGAAGCCTCCGATGTTGTATGTACCGGCAGTTTTACCTTCGTGGAAAATGAGGTCTATGGCCCTTGCGTGGTCCTCGACATACAGCCAGTCGCGTACGTTTTCACCTTTACCGTATACGGGCAGTGGCTTGTTGTGCCGGATGTTGTTGATGAACAGCGGGATCAGCTTTTCGGGAAACTGGAACGGCCCGTAGTTGTTCGAGCAGTTGGTGACGAGGGTGGGCATTCCGTACGTGTCGTGGAATGCCCTGACGAAGTGGTCCGAAGAGGCTTTGCTGGCCGAATACGGGCTGTGCGGGTCGTATTTTGTCGTTTCGGTGAAGAACTCCTCGCCGTAGGGTCCGCCTCCGCATTCGTTTCCGTCGGGTTCACCGTGGGGTTTTGTGAGCTCGAGTGCCCCGTAGACTTCGTCGGTGGATATGTGGTAAAATCGCTTTCCCTGGTAATCTCCGTTCCAGAACTCTTTTGCCGCCTGGAGCAGGGAGAGGGTTCCCATTACATTTGTCCGTGCGAAGGTGAAAGGATCCTTGATCGACCGGTCGACATGGCTTTCCGCTGCGAGTGTGTGTATGACCCCGTCGATTCGGTATGTCCGGAAGGTTTCCAGCATCTTCTCGAAGTCGCAGATGTCCGCCTTTACGAAGGTGTAGTTCGGCGCGTTCTCGATGTCCGCCAGGTTTGCGAGGTTCCCGGCATAGGTCAGTTTGTCGAGGTTGACGATTCGGTATTGGGGATATTTGTTGACCAGCAGCCGTACTACATGGCTGCCGATAAAACCGGCTCCGCCGGTGACGAGTAAATTGCGTTGGAAGGTCATATGCAAGGAGAGTTAAATTGCCGTGCCGGCCGTTTGCGCCCCCAGGCGTTCGAGACATCGCTCGAGCGCATCGCGCCAGTAGGGTATCGTTAGGTTGAAAGTCTCTTTGATTTTGGTTTTGTCGAGCACGGAATAGCGGGGCCTTTCGACAGGGGAGGGGGAACTCTTCGGAGTGGCAGGGTATCACCCGTGCGGGGTCGAGCCCTGCCAGTACCGCGATTTCGTGAGCGAAGTCGTACCAGGAGCATACCCCTTCGTTGGAAAAGTGGTAAGTCCCTTCGTTTCCCCGGTATGCCCCCGAGGAGATCATGCGGTGTATGGCCCCGGCGAGGTCTGCGGCGTACGTGGGCGTTCCCGCCTGGTCGAAGACCACTTTTACCCGGGGCGTCTGGGCCGTTAGCCGGAGCATGGTCTTGACGAAGTTGTTTCCGAACTCGGAGTAGAGCCATGCGGTACGCAGGATCAGTGCGGCGCAGCCGGCTTCGGCGATGGCCTTCTCCCCGGCGAGCTTCGTGCGTCCGTATACGCCCAGCGGCCTTACGGGATCGTCCTCGCGGCGGGGGACGTTTCCGTCCCCTCCGAAGACGTAATCGGTGGAGATGTGGATCAGCGTGGCTCCCCGTTCCCGGGCAGCGGCAGCGAGGTTCGCCACTGCGCGGTGGTTGAGCAGGTCCGCCGCGGCTTCGTCCTCTTCGGCTTTGTTGACGTTGGTGTATGCGGCGCAGTTGACGATCACCTCCACGTCGTTCTCGCGCATCGTGCGCCGCACGGCTTGGGGATCGGTGATGTCCAGCTCGGCGACGTCGGTGAACAGGTAGCGGACGTTGCCCGGAGCGGTTGCTACCGCCGGGGCTGTTGTCGCATCTGTCGCCGCGATCCTGCGCATTTCGTTGCCCAGCTGCCCGTTGGCTCCTGTGACGAGCACGGTTATGGCTGCGGTGCGCCTGCCGGTTCCGGGGAGCGTTGCGCTTCCCGCCGTAGCTGTGGGGGGCGTTGTCGCCGGGGCTGTTTTTGCAGTAGTTGCCGCTGTGTCCGGCGCTGCGCCTGCGGTTTTCTCCGCCGTTGCGGGGGCCTGTGCCGCCGCCGTTTTATCGTTGGGCATAGTAATCCGTGTTATAGTCGAACAGTTCGGGCGCCTCATCCAGTCGCGGATGGCGGCTGTCCTTTTCCGAGAGGAGCACGTCTGCGGGGTCGAGCCGCCAGTCGATACCGATCTGCGGGTCGTTCCAGGCGATCGCCCCTTCGCTCTGCGGCGCGTAAGGCGCATCGCATTTGTACTGGAAAAGCGCGCGGGGGCTCAGTACGGCGAAGCCGTGCGCGAAGCCGCGGGGGATGAACAGCTGGCGGTGGTTCTCTCCCGAAAGCTCGACGGCCACGTACTGTCCGAATGTGGGGGATCCGCGGCGGATGTCCACGGCCACGTCCAGTACGGCACCTTCCACGACGCGCACCAGTTTCCCCTGTGCATGTTCTCCGCGCTGGAAATGGAGCCCCCGCAGCACGCCGTATGAGGATCGCGATTCGTTGTCCTGTACGAAGCGGACCGGCCGGACCGATTTGTCGAACAATTGCCGTGAGTAGCTTTCGAAGAAGTATCCCCGCGCATCGCGGTGCAGTTCGGGCTCGAGGATCACGACCCCTTCGAGCGCAGTTTCGATAACTTTCATAAAGATGAACCCCTCGTTTATATTTTGGGTTTTGGTGTAGAAGAGTGTTTGGCAGATGTTCCGGATTCGCCCGGGGCTCCTGCCGGATCGCTTCGCAGCCCCACAAGACCGGGCTGCGACGGACGGACGATGGCAGGGCGGAGATGCGTCTTGATCCCGTTTCCCGGTCAGCGCCCGTCGCGGGCGACCTCTGCGATCACTTTGAGCAGGTATTGTCCGTACTGGTTTTTGAGCATGGGTTCGGCCGCCTCGCGCAGTTTCCCTTCGGAGATCCAGCCGTTGCGGTAGGCGATACCCTCGAGGCATGCGATCTTGAGCCCCTGCCGCTTTTCGAGCACCTCGACGAAGATGGAGGCCTCCGAGAGCGAATCGTGCGTTCCGGTGTCGAGCCAGGCGAAGCCGCGTCCGAGGGTCTGCACCTTGAGCGCTCTCTCGACGAGGAACCGCTGGTTCACCGAGGTGATCTCCAGCTCCCCGCGTGCGGAAGGTTTAATCGATTTGGCCACGGAGACCACCTCGTTCGGGTAGAAGTATAGCCCGACCACGGCATAGTTCGACTTCGGCTCTGCGGGCTTCTCCTCGATGGAGAGGCAGTTTCCCCGGCGGTCGAACTCCGCCACGCCGTACCGCTGGGGATCGTCGACCCAGTATCCGAATACGGTTGCCTTTTTTTCCGCTTCGGCGGTGCGTACCGCCCCTGCCAGCAGCTCGGAGAATCCGGCCCCCTGGAAGATGTTGTCCCCGAGTACGAGGCATACGGCATCGTCGCCGATGAATTCCTCGCCGATCAGGAACGCCTGAGCGAGTCCGTCGGGAGACGGCTGCTCGGCATAGGAGAGACGGACCCCATAATCGGACCCGTCTCCGAGCAGCCGCCGGAAAGAGGGCAGGTCACAGGGGGTGGAGATCACCAGGATCTCCCGGATTCCGGCCAGCATCAAAACCGACAGCGGATAGTAGATCATCGGCTTGTCGTAGATCGGGAGCAACTGCTTGGAAACTCCCTTCGTGATCGGGTACAGCCGCGTACCAGAACCACCGGCCAATACAATGCCTTTCATGCGGATTG
>VOFJ01001975.1_pt1 | contig 49327 bp, 65 predicted proteins | sample 5384081 | NCBI WGS metagenome assembly VOFJ01 (sample SAMN12384729, study PRJNA508395) | human gut metagenome | isolation source: healthy gut I | host: Homo sapiens
TATAAGACGAGTATAAAGGGGGCTGCATTTTTTTGCAGGCCCCTCTATATAGGTAGTTAATTTGAATTATTTATATAGAGAGTACTATGACACTTTATTTTAAACAGATATCAATCTTTGTTTTTGTTGACATTTATGTCCTCATTTGCAGCTGCTCAAGATAAAATATTGAAGCTTGAAGTAGAAGGGGCTAAATATGATTCCTTATTTATTTACGATTTTAGGGAGGTTCCTAACAGGTGTAAAATAAGAGGAGTCAATCAATCTTCTAATGTTTGGATATTTACAATACCTGATAGCGTTTACAGATCGTTGCCCGAATTTGAGATTATACCTAACACTTTTGACTTTGAGACTAACACAAGTTCGCGCATACGTTTTATCTCAACCATTAATAAGGACTCTTGCTTTACAGACTTATTAAATTTTCAGGATGATGAAACGTATATAAAAGCCAAATATTACAAAAACAGAAAAAATTATGATAGCCTTAGATTTTATTATATTCAATTACCTAATAAAGAATATAAAGCTCATGTAATAGGTAAAATGAAGATGGATTATTTTACTGTTACTTGTGATTCGACTTCCGATTTATATATAAGAATGATTGAACCTTATTATAGTAGATTTTTGGATGTTAAAGATAAAGGATATGATTATAATGGATTTCTTGAACATTATCTGGCATTGGCAAAGAAATTTCCATCGTCGCGGTATCTTCTTGTTAATTTAGCAACGAATCTAGACAATTATCGTTCTGTTAAAGATGTTGAGTTAATATACAGTACTTTATCTGACAAATATAAGCAAACTGATTTTAGGAAAAATATTCAGAGATATTTAAGGAATACTTTTAAAAACAATCAATTGTATTCTATGCAAAATGAATTAGAACCAATTATTAAAGATTCGACGAAATATAATCTAGTGGTATTTTCTGCTTCATGGTGTGGTCCGTGTCATAAGCAGATTCCATATTTGAAAAAGAGATATATAATAGACTGAAAGAGAAAATAGAAATTACATACATTTCATTAGACAAGGAAGAAACGATGTCCAACTGGAAGGAGCTCATACAAAAAGAACAGATTCCTTGGCGTAGCCTATTTGCTGCTGATAAAGTTAACTATATTGAAAAGGAATATTATGTAAAAGCTATTCCACTGACTATTTTAGTAGCGCCTTCCATGTCTAAAGAAATTCTTGACATTAGGAAAAATGAAGATAGAGATAAATTATTTGGAATGATCAGATAAAAGCAAAATATAATTGAATAGATATCTATTAATTATTGCTAAGTTGTAGGGCAGTAAGTAATAAGTTGGCCACTTGTTATAAACAAATTCTACAGCGTAATTAAAATTAAAGTGATATGAAAACCTTGAAAAAGATTCAGAACGCTATTATCATGGATGATGCCGCAATGAAAAATGTCACTGGCGGTAATGTCGAAAGACGTTCTTGCTATGTACATTGTTATCAATCGGATAGTGCTCATTCTATTTCTGACTGTTCTAGAAGCACTGTTAGAAGTTACTGCGGTAAAGAACCTGACAGCAGCGTAAGTTGCACTTGCGCTTGATAACATTATACGAAATGTATAAGATCACGATTGTTGATTTTTATTCAGAAGAGTATAATAGTTGTGGACTTCTAGTTCTTAAGTAATTGAATAATCATTAATGAGGATGTGATAAAACCTGTTTAGAAAAACATTTCAATATCAGAGAAATTCAATCGAATATATCTGATTAGCTAAACATTTGTCAACACATCCTCATTTTTGAGATAATAGACTTCATTCAAATAAATCTCGCATATGCACGCGCGTTATGAATGTAAAAAATTAATCTACATAAACTTAATATAGAAATGAAAAAAGTTATTTTAGTGATGATATCTTCTTGGCTATGTCTCAGTTTAAAAGCCAACAATGAAGTTCTTATAAAAAGTCTGGGACAATTACCAAAGCAAGAAATAGCACTTGGTTTTTATAGTATATTTCTATGGAGTGATTTTAATCCTGATAGGATCGAGCATGTTAAAAGTCAAGATAATCTTTGGACTTATAAATATAGTAATAGTGCAACTAATCCTATTTTATATTTTTATAGTCCGAATTCGACTCAAATGGTATATACAACACCAGGAGATTCCGTTTACATTGGCATACAACAAATAGAAGGAAATGAAATATATCATTTCACTGGACGCAACTCTGCACATTATAACTTTTTCGCTTTGCTAAATATTCATTTCAAAATGAAAGATACACCACATTATAGTAATGGCATCAATCTGAATGAGTATAAAGAAAAAGTATTGTCATGGAGAGACAAGAAGCTGTCTTTTTTTAGAGACTTTTATACATAAAAATTCTGTATCACATGATTTTTATCAGTGGGCTAAAGCCGAGATTAAAAACGAAGCCATAGTATTTCTATATCATCCTTTTCTAGAGAAGCATATTGATTATACTTTAAAACCATTAAATTATTTCTCAGATATATTTTTAATAAAGAATAATTATTCTCGCTACTACTATATTGCTTTAGCTTATAAAAATATTAATTTCTACACAAATAATACAGAAGATATAGAAGCTATATACAAACATATTATAACTGATTTTGAGGGTAATGAAAAGGAATACTTACTCGCTTCTTTGATTGGCACTTATGCCATGCAAAATAATATAGATATGAAAGATAAAATTAAATTAGCAGTAGATGAAAGCTACAAGCAAATAAAAAATCCCGATTATTTATATTATTTCGAACATGCAAAAGATTACTACTTTATTTTGAATAAAGAGTTTCCTGATAAAGTACTGTCAAATACTTTTTAAAATCATATGCTACCAATGATACTTTATCATTGAAAGATTATCTGCTACTACACGGTAAAAAAGCTCTTTATATTGACTTTTGGGCAAGTTGGTGTAGTCCTTGTCGCGAGGATATTAAAAATTCTGCTGAAGCCAAAAGTTTATTTTACGACAGTAATGTAACATATCTTTATTTATCCCGGGACGAAAAGGAAGATGCATGGAGAAAAGAAGCTAAAAAATTAAATATAATATGTGACCAATATTTAATATTAAATATAAAAAGAATCTCCTATATTAAAATACTTAGATATTAACTATATTCCCAGATATATAATTGTAAATAAAAATCATATAATAGTAAATAGTAACGCTCCAAAACCCGTTCCAGAAACATTAGATTTATTAAAAGCAGAGTATCGATAAACTAAAAATGAAAACTATAACATTTTAATAAAATGAGTAAATAATAGACAATTAATAAGGGATTATAGAATATTCCTGAAATATTTAAATGCACAATGTTGAATAATTTTTTAAACTATATAATTCTATTTATTGTTGTTCTCATTTGCGATCAAATTAATGCTACCTCATTTTTTTACTAAATGGTACTATTACTAATATAGAAGATCAGACGGCAATAAATATTAGCTATATAAAAATGCAAGATGGTGAATATGTCAATATTCAAGATTCGGCGAATGTTATTGAGGGTAAATTCTCATTCGAAGGGGATATTGAAGGATTAACAGCCGCCAGATTGGATTTTTCAAATCGATTTATTCACATATATATGGAGCCGTGCCGAATGTGTCTGTGCATTGATGGTAAGAAACCATATCGATATAATCTGAAGGGTCCTAAAGTGGAAAATGAGAATATAGAGTTTAGAGAACAATTAAGACCTTACATGGAACTTTACTTTAAGTTACTTGATAAAGTAATGGACCTGTCAAACCAAATAGATTATGTTAAGGAGGATTCTATAGCCCAGGACTCTATATTTCAGATTATAGATGAAGTTGCCAATGCTAACGAAACCAATCATAGCAAGATGGATAGTTTGTATCTGGATTTTGTACTTACCCATCCTTCTTACCAAATAGCTCCGGATTTATTATATTCAATATCTGAAAGTTCGTATGTTGAGATTGATTCCATTCGTTCTGCTTATAATAGATTAGCAGAAAATGTCAGAATACTATAATCGGGAAAATTGCCTTGAAAGAAATAGAGGCGCAAGAACGTAAAAAAGATAGAGACATCAAGTATATCTGAATTCATCATGAAAACTGCTTCAGGAAGGACGATTAAATTATCTGATTATAAAAAAATAAAACTTATGTATTATTAGATTTCTGGGCTAGCTGGTGTGCTCCTTGTTTAAAAAGAGATTCCTAAAATGAAGGAAATTTATGGAACCTATAAGGATAAAGAATTAGCTATCATTGGTATATCCTTAGATAAGGATAAGAATAGATGGAATGAAACAATACAGGAAAAGGGACTGAATCATTGGCCGCAGACATTGGATAGTGAATTGGAAGTAGTTGGACGTGATTATTCCGGAAATGGCTTATCTAATTTTTTAGGATGTGAAGCGATTCCATTTTATGTATTGCTGGATAAAGAAGGCAAAATCGTAGCTAAGTGGAAGTATATGGGTAACGATCAGCTAAATGAACTGGATAAGATCCTTGAAGACAACTAAATGAATTATGAGAAAACCCTTTCCTTTTTACCAGCAACTAGATTCTATGGATTGCGGACCGACATGCCTGCGGATCATAGCTAAATATTATGGAAGAAACTATACCTTACAGAATTTACGTGAAAAAGTGCTTTATAAATCGGGAAGGAGTATCTCTTCTTGGCATTAGTGATGCAGCAGAAAGCATTGGCTTCCGTACCCAAGGAGTCAAGATACCTTTCTCTCAACTGGTAAACGACATACCATTACCTGTAATTTTACACTGGAATCAGAATCATTTCGTCGTATGTTATGGCATTAAAAGGAAAAAGACTCTTTTTTTCAACGTCACATAACACCGATTATGAGTTTAAAATATCAGATCCCAGCAGTGGTAAATATACCATAGATCAAAAAGGGCTCTTGAAATGTTGGGGAAGTACTAAACAAGGGGAAGAAAATGTTGGAATAGCCTTAATTCTGAATCCAACTTCCGCTTTCTATGAACAAAAGGAGAACCAAAAGGACGTTTCGAATTTCAGATTTCTTTTAAACTACTTATTTCCGTATAAGCCACAATTGGTACAATTATCTATTGGATTACTCTAAGTAGTGTGTTTTCAATGATTTTGCCATTCCTGACACAGGCAATTATAGATCAAGGAGTAAATACCAGTAATCTGAATCTCATAACATTAATTCTTGTAGCCCAACTAATTTTATCTGTGACGCAAATGGCGGTGACATTCATGCAGAATTGGATAGCATTGCACATGAACACCAGAATAAGTATAACGCTTATTTCAGATTTCCTGGCGAAACTGATGAAACTACCTTTGCGTTTTTTTGATTCAAAGAATATAGGAGATATAATGCAAAAGAATTGGCGATCATAGTCGTATTCAGACATTTATGACCAGCACAACATTAACTACAGTCTTTTTCTTTCTTCAACTTTGTCGTTTTCTCTATTGTTCTGGCATATTATAATATGCAGATACTATTTGTATTTGTAGTTGGCAATGCTTTGTATGTTACTTGGATATTGCTATTTCTTCGTTTCCGTAGAAGACTGGATAATAGCAGATTTACTCAAGCCGCCGCTAACCAAGGAAGTATAGTACAGTTAATAACCGGTATGCAAGAAATAAAATTTAATAATAGTGAGAAGCAGCAGCGCTGGAAATGGGAAGCTATTCAAGTCCGTTTATTTAAAATAAGCATTAAAAGTACTGCATTAGAACAGTATCAACAAATGGGATCTATTTTTTTCAGCCAGACGACTACCCTCTTTGTATCCTATCTTTCCGCCAAGTCTGTCATCGATGGTCAGATTACATTAGGTATGATGTTGTCTATAAGTTATATTATCGGTCAGCTGTCAGCTCCTATCAGCCAGATAATAACCTTTTCACAGTCATTGCAGGATGCAAAGATTAGTCTGGATAGATTAAATGAGATACACAATATCTGAAGATGAAGAACAGACAATAGATAATAAAACCAACGAAATCTCTCAGGATAAGACTATTAATATAGAGAATATCTCATTTAGCTATGATGGAGCTGAAAGAGATTATGTTCTTGAAAACTTTAGTTTAACTATACCCGCTAATAAAGTGACGGCTATTGTGGGTGCCAGTGGAAGTGGAAAGACTACTTTAATTAAACTGTTATTAGGTTTCTACTCTCCGCTTAAAGGCGATATAAAAATAGAAAATACTTCTCTGAAAGATATTAATCCGCACTTATGGAGGCGACAAACAGGGGTTGTAATGCAGGAAGGCTTCATATTTTCTGATACTATTGCCAATAATATAGCTGTAGGTGAGGAACTTATTGATAAAAACAGACTGGCAAATGCTGTTGAGACTGCCAATATTGGAGATTTTATTCGACAGTTACCATTAAGGTACAATACTAAGATTGGAATGGAAGGAAACGGGATCAGTCAAGGACAAAAACAACGTCTGTTAATAGCAAGAGCTGTTTATAAGAATCCGGATTTTCTATTTTTTGATGAAGCGACAAATGCATTAGATGCTAATAACGAAAGGATTATAATGAAAAACTTGAAAAATTTCTATAAAGGAAGAACTGTAGTTATTGTTGCTCACCGTTTAAGTACTGTCCGAAATGCAGATAAGATAGTGGTTCTTGATCATGGAAAGATTATAGAGGAAGGAACACACAATGAATTAACGGCTAAGAAGGGAGCATATTATACATTAGTGAAGAACCAGTTGGAATTAGGAGAATAATATGGCTAAGAAACAGGAAGATATAGAATAGAGATGAGAGGATCTTCAGGAAGTACTGGGTTCAATCCCGTCTTGGATTCTCCGCTGGGGAATAACATTAGTTGCTGTTATAGTTATAATACTTCTCGGTGGAAGTGCAATATTCAAATATCCGGAAGTTATAACATCTGAGGTAACTATAACAGGAACTACACCTACTGCCGGAATAGTAGTTGCCAAGCAATCAGGAAAACTTCAAAAAAGATATATGTTCAGGATAAACAAAATGTCCATAAGGGAGAATGTCTTGCTGAAATTGAGAATCCGGCGAATATTAAAGATGTATATTACTTGAAACAATATCTTTATTCACTGAATACTAAATCAGATTCGATTATTCCATTATTGCCGGAACAGGATATTAATTTAGGCGATATTCAGTCATCCTATACGATGTTCTGTGTGACAATGTCAGAGTATATACAATTCAGGAAGCTAAATTACTATATAAAAAAAATAGATTTTACGAAGGAAAGAGTTCGTAAGTACCGGCGTTACTATGAGAATATGAAACGGCAAGCTACCTTGAAGGAGGCACAGACGAATATCGTTCAAAAGCAATATGCCCGGGATTCTATTTTGCATCAAAAGGCATTGATATCAGATGAGGAAACAGAAAATTCATACAACGAGTTTCTGAACGGTAAATTGTCTTTAGAGAATATATTGTTCTGCTCTTGAGAATACTCAGATTCAAATAACAGAAATGGATGAATCCCTATTAGATATGGAGTACCAGTATATTGACAAGAAGCAAATATTAGAAAGCCAGTTGAAGACACAGACATCACAGCTGCTTAATGAAATACAATCGTGGGAGATGAACTATTTGTTTATTTCTCCTTTAGAAGGTTATATAACCTTCACAAAGTATTGGGTGGGAAAATCAAAATGTAGTTTCAGGTGAAGAGGTCTTTAATGTTGTACCCAGTGACCAGGGAACACTTATTGGCAAGGCTTTGCTATCAATAGATCGTTCGGGAAAGGTGAAAATTGGTCAGAAGGTTAATATCAGATTTAATAATTTTCCTGATGAGGAGTTTGGCATTGTCAAAGGGCGTGTAGAAAGCATCTCCCTGGTTCCGTCTAAAGGTGAGAGTTCTAATCAGTATGTGGTAGAAATCGGGTTACCCGATGGATTGACAACTACATATGGAAGAGTTCTTCCCTTTTTACCTGAAATGCAGGGGAATGCTGACATAATAACAAATGACTTATCTGTTTTAGAGAGGATTTTTTTACCTATAAAAATATTTTAAGAAATTCATAACTAAGGTCCATCAACTGATTTTCATATTAAATCATTCACTATATAATTGTTATTGATTAATACAAAAAACATAAATATACAATACGTATATACTGTTATAGATTATAATATTAATACATGTTAACTCGCATGTCTTTTTTTGTATACATATAGACAGTCTATACTGTTTAATTATTATATTTGTGGGCGAATAATTCCATTGTATAATGGACAAATTATCATTATAAATGAAAAAGGTATTGGTTTTATTCTATTCCCAAACGGGACAACTAAAAGAAATTCTAACAAAGCTCTTTTAGTGAATTAGAGTTTGATATTGCTATTGATTATGTTGAAATTAAGGCACCTCAATTTAGTTTTCCTTTGAATTGGCAAAGTATGTTTAATCTATTTCCGGAAAGTGTATTACAGGTTCCATGTGATATTACATATGAACTGTCTAATAATCAATATGATGTAGTCGTCCTAGGATTTCAAACATGGTTCTTACATCTATCTTTACCGATGCTAACCTTTAGTCACACCGAGGATTTTGCAAATCTTATCAAAAAACAAAAACGTGTATTTGATTATGGATTGCAGAAATTCATGGAGATATTCGATGAAATATATGGAGGAAAAGGTCTGTTCAAAAGGAGGATACATTAAAGGAAAATGTGTATTTGGAAGCATAGGTAGTAATTTTATTGGATCAATATCTATATTGCATTGGTTCTTTACCGGTAACAAAAAGTTGCTTCTATTCCCTGAGCCAGGCGTACCACAAGCTGAAATTGACAGAGCTGCAAAATATGGAAAATATCTTTTTTTTTTCCATGAACACGATAACCAAGTCATAGAATACCCCATTGACAATAGTCATTTTATGCCTTCAAAGATCGAAAAAAATTATCACTAAATAAATTCAGATATTGGGCAACTTATATTACTGCTAATAACAATAAATATAGAAAAAAAAAAAGATTGATATATTTTAGAATTTGGCTAATATTTACAATAGTAATCATATCTCCTTTTTTATTATTGTAGTAAAATTGATTAATGATAGGTCTCAAATACAGAAATAATATGGAAAAGAATGTATTTATTACACAAATGGCAAAGTTCTTACCTAACAAACCGGTAAGCAACGATGAGATGGAAAATAGACTAGGTTGCATAGGGGAAAAAGCATCTCGAGTAAAATCTATTATTCTAAGACAGAATAAGATTAGAGAAAGATATTATTCTATTGATGAAGAAGGTAAGATTAAATATTCAAATGCCGAATTAATGTCCAATGCAATTAAACAAATGTTTAGTAATGAGATATCATTAAAAGATATAGAGTTATTAACTTGTGGAACCTCCAGCCCAGATCAAATTATGCCATCTCATACTGCGATGGTACATGGATTATTGAAAGGTGCAGGTCCAATGCAAATAATGTCACCAGCCGGAGTCTGCTGTTCTGGCGCACATGCTTTGCAATATGGATATTTATCAGTTGCTTCTGGAAATACCAAAAATGCTATTTGTGGTGCTTCAGAGTTACTTTCCCCTCTCATGCTTGCTAAAAACTTTGAATATGAATATGCAGGATTACAACAAATTTATGCTAATCCACTTATTGCATTTGAAAAAGAATTCTTGCGATGGATGCTTTCTGACGGAGCAGGTTGTGCCTTATTATCAACTGCTCCATGTGGAAAAATATCTTTAAAAATAGAATGGATAGAATCTATCTCATTTGCAAATGAATTAGAAGCCTGCATGTATCAAAGGAGCTGACAAAGATCAAAATGGCAATTTAATAAGCTGGAAAATGATGTCAGAACAAGACTGGCTAACTAAATCTATTTTCACAATAAAACAAGATGTCCGTCTGCTAGGTCAATACGTAATAAAAAAAAATCTGCAGAGCACATAAAAAAAAATAGTTGTGAAAAACACCATTTATCTTTGGAACAGGATATAAATTACTTTTTACCTCATATATCGTCAATGTATTTTTATGATCTATTGATGAAAGGAATGGAAGAAGCTGGAACAAAATGTCCAGAGGACAAATGGTTTACAAATCTAACATATGTCGGTAATATTGGAGCGGCCTCAATTTATATAATGCTCGAGGAATTATTTCATTCTGACAAATTAAAAACAGGTGAAAAAAATCTTTCTTTTTATACCAGAAAGCGGACGTTTTTCATATACGACTGCATTACTATCTGTAATATAGAGTAAACTTTAAGATACCTTATTACGATTTAAATCGGTACTTATCATTCGCTGAATAAAAGCTATTTCAATTTTGTATAGCATATTAGAATGGCTTTTATTTAACGAATAATATAAATATAACTTGATAGTTTGTCAAATCAAATTTATGAATTTTCTATTAGTTCATACAAATCATTATACGAGATAAAAGTGTCTCTTTGTACCTTTAATCTATATCGAACATGTATTCACGGTCAATTAATTCTTAGAAAAAAGAACAATGCCACATTTTTATACTTTCTTTTTGATATTGTGAATAAAAAGAAGTACTTTTTGCAAAAACATTGTATTATGAGAAGAAAAGCAGAAAAAACAGTGCTACAAAAAACAAGATTTTATTCGAGTCGTTTAAATTATTTACATGTAAGCCTTGGAGCGATGTCGTTTATCAAGATATAGAGAAAGCTACTGGATTTAGTCGTGGAGCTATTCTATATCACATTCAAACTAAAGAAAATTTATTTAAGGAGGTTATGAAAAAGTATGTTTTTGAGAGAAGAACATCATGTATGGTAGCCCACGCTCAAGGATTATGGAATAATATATTACTTTTTTTCTTTCAATGAGGAAGAAAATGAGAAAAAAGAATTTGAGGCGATGGGAATAATGAACATTAATAGGGCATATACTTATATTGGGCATGTAATGCATTATATTGTGGAAAGGAAATGAATGTATTAATAGACCAGTGGATTAATGGTGAATTTGATTATTGGAAAACTTTGCTTACAGAAGCTGTGCAAAATGAAGAAATTAAGGCTGATATTGATATCGAGTTGGAGGCTCGATTATTTCTTAATGTATTCTTGGGGACTTCTTATTCTAATCTAGCTTCTTCGACAGGATATAGCCTTGAGATACTTAAATCTGCATTTAAAAACCTATATGATAAACTAAAGAAATAAGTTTTATTCCTTAATTATTTCATATAAAACATGTGCTGGCTGAATAGAATAATTATCAGGTAAACTGTATATCCCATAAATGAAAATTGGAGCTATCTGCAAAGGTAATATACTTTTTCTAACTTCATTTTTATTTTGTGCGCTGATTAAAAGCTCAGTCAGCATTTCTTTTTCTGATTGATAACAAGTCGATATTTTCTGAGAAAAATCGGGATAATGAATTTCTGCTTGTGGACAAAAGATGTGTTATGATTTGAAACACACTTTTTTCTATATTCTCTTTTTAAGCCAATTTGATATCATCATCACTTGTTGGTCTTTATTAGTGATATAATCCTGTAGTGTATATGTATTTATTTTATAATATTTCAGACTAAATATAGTCTCGTTGGAAAATAAATAGAAATCAATTGCTTTTATAAAAATCTCTTCTTTATTTGTGAAGTGATAGAAAATAGCTCCACGTTTTTAAACCTATAGTATCTTCAAGCAAAGGGAACAGTTACACTTTCGACATTATATACTATAAATAATTTAAATGCCTCTTTTAAGATCCTCCTCTTAGATTTTTTTCTCCTTTTTGAATTTGATTGATTTCTCATTTTAATCCATATCAATTGTGAATGACATTTATATACATCCACACTCCAATATAGAATACGTGGATGAATGGCTATTGATTCGGAGGTACGACCAAGCACCCACACAACAAATAGCCACCACCCACGCTATATCGCAGGCGTTTTGGTGACTATTGTACACTGTTGTGTTGAAATTTGGTCGTTTTCGAATCAGGTCCAATAGCAAAACGCTATAGAAGGAGTAATACTCCTTTTTATATTTTGCAAAATTACTTTTTTTTGGTGAATATCATTCTATCATTAGAGATATATTTTACTGGTTAATCAATTGCTCTTTCAATGCATTTACCTCCACTCATCTTTCTTGGCCAAATGCAAGAAGGATATATGTATGACTAAATAAACTTCCTTCTAAACTCCTCCTACAAATACTTAAAACGCCACTAAATTTTAACTTATCATCTATAGCAATATTTTAGGTCTATAATATTCCAGAACCGAAAATGTTATTAACCGTGAAATAATTCTGTTCTAAGGTCTATAGCCTATTTTAATAGATTTAAAACTTGATTTTCAAACGAATCCGAAAGTTCTTATTCTATAAATACTAAAGGTTATTAGTTTAAGAATTGGGAAAGACCGGAATATATTATAATTGTCGAAAGGTTAATATTTGCAAACATGGAGAAATAAAACGCTTAATTAATAAACAGTCTATACTGTTTATTAATATATTTGCAGTGTGATAATCTAAAATATGTCTCTATAAATTGATTAAGTAGATATTTTAGACGACATAGCAAGCTTGCGAGATTTAATAAATTAATTTTTAACAAAAGAACGATTATGAAAACATTTTATTTTCTTTGTGCAATTGCACTAAGTACATTCAGTATGATTTCGTGCACTAATGATGACAGTATGCCTGTCAACGAGTCTACAGAAGCCGCTACAAGAAGTATTGATAACGGTCTTGTTAATTACCTAAATGTTGTAAATGGACAATGGGTTCTTGATATATCGGAACCAGATGCAGCAGCAATGGGTAAATCTGAAGAATATATAAAGTTGACTAATCAAATGAAGCAGATAAATTCAAGAATAAAAGGAATTACAAGATAATCCTAAAGCTACAATTGGGTTCAATCTTCCCAACAAATGAACGTATTCTCATGCGTTCTGGTAAGGTTTTATCTATAACTAAGGTTTCTCCTTTTGCTCAAACACGTGCAACTGGTGACTTTATCACTTCAATGACAGCCAATCAAAGCACTAGTTTCAATACTTCTAGTGATGAATATAAAGTGACATCGCATGCCTATGTTCAGTCTTTATTCCTTTGGTCTTTTGAATTAAGGGATGATGCATGGAATAATTATTGGAATGAATCAGGAGTTGCATCAAGTAATTTGGATCATGAATGGATATATTCACTAACTAATCCCGGAATTGATAATTATTGGAGATTCAGTTCTACTGGAACTCAGACTGATGGAACAAATATAACTTTTTCTTTTTTTATAAATAAGGTAAAATATTAATCTAATAGAAGATGCGTCAAAATAAATTTCAATATCAGTATACTTCTGCTATTTAGTGATTTTCTTATAAGCATGAGCAAGAAGTATGGCTACGTTTGGGATTACAAATGTGATAGATTTTTCACATATTTGACACATCTTCTTTTTATAAAACATAATATGAAAAAAATACTTATATTAATATTTATTGTCCTGATTGTCTCATGTACAGCAAATAAAAAGAATGAAAATGAGACTGAATCTGCAGTAGCTACATTCAGTAAAGATAGCGTTATGCAATCTATCATGTACTCCAATATAGATACTATTAATGGACATTGGAAAATTAATATACCAAAAAGACGAAGCCATTAAAAAGGAGTTTCTGAAGAAGTATATACGGTTTTTCGAGAACAGTGTAAAGAATGTAAATTTACAGATTGATAGTATAAAGAAAGTAAATCCCAAAGCCCGTATAGGATACAATTTTCCTAAGAAAGGGAATAAATGAAGGTAACATATGCAAACAACATCTATAAAGAGATTAAAATAGCTAAAATGCTATATGAATTGTATTAGAATAATAGTATTTTATTATACAACTTGTTACGTATAGTCATTCCTTCCTCCTACTGTATTAAATAATGATTGTCTAACACTCCCACAAAATAGATAGGTAAGGGATAGTGAGTTTTTTTTTGAGTAGTTCACCTATTATTTATGAAAATTGTTACATAGGTGAATTCTCAGAAAGCTGTTGGGCGAGATTTCAGCAGATTTAAGAGCAAGTACTCTAAGTAAATGGGAAAGAATCGTGAAACAAATGATACAAGCAAAACTCAAATTGGAAATCATAGCCGGATACCTTCTATTGGTATCCTTTTTTGCATTTATCATCTATCTTATCCATGAAGAGCGTGAAAAAAGAAAAGTAGTATGGAATGTAAGGGAAATGCACTGGCTGGAAGAACAACAACTGACGGATCGGACTTTCATCAAGATGCTCAACTTGGCTACTACCGGAGAACTAATAGCCGGACGGACGGAAGAGGATTATACAGCTTACCAGAACAAGTGTATGGAAGTAATCTCCTTGCTGCAAAAGTTAAAGATGAATCAAGAAGATATGGAGCAACGAGCTTGTATTGATTCGGTTTGTTGCCTGCTTACTGAAAAAAAAGAACGACAGATGGCAGCACTGCTTCATCAAATAGAAGATATGCCCAATGCGGGAGAAATAGTTCATAAGAAGATACCTGCTATTGTCTGGAAAACCCAGCAACAATCCAAGGAACAAACATCACCAATGGCGACACCCACTGAGCTCCTGCCTGCTCAAAAAAGAAAAAAAAAACAATTTTTGGAGCTTCTTTAAAAAGAAAGAAAAGAAATCAGCCTATGCCCGACAAAGGGAGAAAAATATAATCACCGCAACGTCTCCTACTGTGAGTGCAAACCCTGTTGTTACTCAAACTTGGGTATACTCCCTCGAAAAAGAAATCAACGACACCACTCGCCTTTGTATGAAGAAAAGCTATTTGCCAGGCTCGACAGTCTCAAAATACAGAACCAGCGACTGAATGAAAGGATAAACACACTAATAGAGAATTTCGAAAAGAAAGAAGGACAGACTCTCAGCCATAAGATACAGGAGCAGCAAGTCCTTCATAATCGTTCTTTCCAGCTGATAACAGAAATAGGCATCGGGGCGTTCCTACTGGTTATCATTCTGTATATGGTGGTACACCGGGATGTAAACCGTCAAGACCATTACCGTAGAAGACTGGAAGCATCTAATAAGGAGAACACAGAATTATTGGCTGCCCGCAGAAAAATGATGCTCTCTATCGCTCATGACCTACGCTCCCCATTGGCAATTATCAAGGAAAGTTCAGAGCTGTTGCCCCGGTTGGAAGAAAAAGCCAAATGTGATGAGTTTGCGATGAATATAGATCATTCCTCCGATTATATGCTTAGTCTGGTAAATACCCTGATGGAGTTTTATATGTTGGATACCGAACAAATCCGGTTACGCCCTGTATTTTTCTTATTGTCTGCGTTTTTTAAGGAAACGGTCCAAAACTACACCTTGCTATCAAAAAAAAGAGACATATCGGATTCACTACCCGTTTTTTCTGGGCTGGATGTCATTGTAAACGGTGATCGTGCACACTTGCAGCAGATCATTAATAACTTACTGTCCAATGCGCTGAAATTCACAGAAAAGGGACTTATCACTTTGGATGCGGAATATAAAAATGAAGAATTATGTTTTTTGGTGCGGGATAGTGGCACAGGTATGACAGAAGAAGAAAAGAAACGAATATTTAATGCCTTTGAAAGGCTGGACAATGCCAGGAATATACCTGGTTTCGGATTGGGGCTGGCTATCACCGCCAAACTTATAAAACAAATGAATGGTGAGATCTCAGTAGAGAGCCGTATCGGAAAAGGAAGCATTTTCTCTGTGTTCCTTCCCCTTCCCGCTGCCGACAACAATTCTGACTTGGAAGAAACTAAACTGGTCACCGATTACCATTTGGAAAATATCCGTGTATTGGTCATTGACGATGACCTGATTCAGCAGAAAATAACCCGTGAGACGTTCTCTCAGAACCACGTCGTATGTGACTGCTGTACCAACAGTTGGGAACTGACTGACTTATTAAAGAAAAACAATTACGACTTGCTACTAACGGATATCCAAATGCCCGAAGTGGATGGTTTCGGTATTCTGGAAATGCTCCGTTCTTCCAATATAGAAAAAAACAAAAACATACCGGTCATCGCTGTGACCGCCCGTCCTGACGATGATAACGAATATCTTTCCAGAGGCTTTGCCGGAAGTATACATAAACCTTTTACGATAGAACAACTAATGGATGTCACAGGGAAAACAGTCACCCCAAAGGAAGCAACAGATCACCAACCTGATTTTTCTGTCATTCTTTCTGGAGAAAATAACTGGCAGGAAATGCTACACTTATTCATAGAGGAAACACGGAAAGACATGGTTTCAATAGTTGCCGCCATAGACCAAAACGATCTGAAAACCGTCCATTCCATCCTGCATAAAAATCTGCCTCTTTGGGAAACCGTTCATATGAACTATCCATTGGTACAATTGAAGAAATTGGTAACTACAGCTACCGATTCATGGACAAAAGTACAAATTACAGATATACGGGAGATCATCCGTTCCATGAAAGAAATTATTGATTTTGCAGAACATAAATTACAGGAGGAAAACAAATGAAAAGTATTCTGATCATAGAAGACGATATTATTTTCAGCCGTACCATCGGCAACTGGCTGGTTAAACAAGGCATAAAAGTGGAAAGCGTAACGAAACTTTCCGATGCGAAGAAATCAGTCGGGGAAAAGGAATACGACCTGATACTGGCAGACCTGCGTCTGCCGGATGGAAACAGCACCACCTTTCTGGAATGGCTGAATGATAAGAAAATTATACGATCCCTTTCCTTATCATGACTAACTACGGACAGGTGGAAAATGCGGTGCAAGCCATGCAACTCGGCGCCGTCAATTATTTATGCAAACCTATCCAGCCAGATAAGCTCTCAGAGGCTATCTTTAATGTGCTCAGCAAGGATCATGAAGAGAATGAATTTTACCGTGGTGAAAGTCCTCAAGCCTTAGAACTCTATAAAAAGTTGAAACTGGTTGCCCTTTCAGACTATTCTGTCCTGATTCGTGGAGCATCCGGTGTGGGCAAAGAACATGTGGCAATGGAAATACATGACCAAAGCCACCGTCACAATAAGCCATACATTACTGTCGATTGCGGAGCAATTCCCGAAGAACTTGCTGCCTCCGAATTCTTCGGTCACCGCAAGGGAGCCTATACCGGGCGGAGAGTGACACACCGGGCTTGTTCCGGACTGCCGAAAAGGGTACCTTGTTTCTTGATGAAATCGGTAATTTGTCATATAAGACCCAAACACTCCTCTTGAGAGCTTTGCAGGAAAAGACATACAAACCGTTGGGCTCTACCCATGAGTATACCTTTAATATACGGCTTATCGCAGCTACCAATGAAAATCTGGAGAAGGCCATCAAGGAAGGACGGTTCCGGGAAGACTTGTTCTATCGCCTAAATGAGTTTACCCTTACCCTTCCCCGACTGTCGGAATGCAAGGAAGATATCCTGCCAATGGCGAACTTTTTTCTGAAGCATGCCTCAGAGAAGCTGAAACGTCATTTTCAAGGTTTCGACCATCTTGCAGAAACGGCTCTTGAGCAATATTCCTGGTTCGGAAATATACGTGAGCTGAAAAACACGATAAACTGTGCTGCATTGATAGCCGAGAGTCAATGGATTACGGTAAAAGACCTGAGTCTGGACCTTTCGATAGAGCTGGAAGAAGAACCGGAAGATGCAACGGATCAGGAAAAGGAGAAAGTTATGCTGCTTCAGACATTGGAACGAACCGGTAATAACCGTTCGAAAGCTGCCCGGGTGCTGAAGCTAAGCCGTACCACCTTCTATGAGAAATTGAGAAAGTACCAGATAATAGGGTAAAAACAGACCTGTTTTATCAGCGAATATCCTGTTATAGGCATTGAACAAATGGGTATTAATATAATTATTTTAAAGCAAAATGAAAACAAATAAACTATGTGTAATATGAGCACGCTTTTTCTACAGTCTTGTAGAAACAATACCCAACCAACGGACTGACCTAAATCTATCAAATTTGCCAATCTGTTGATTACCATTATTCTAATCAGGAACAAAAGTTCTGGCACGCCAATTGCTTTATATTTGGTGTAACGATAACATGTTTAACATTAAAAATAGAAGATCATGAAAAAGGTATTATTTGCAGTAGCATTGGTAATGGGATTAGGCAGTTCAGTAGCATTCGCTAACAACATGGCATCAGATGTTGAAATCGTAGCAATGGTGAACGAGTACAAACCGATTGACGTGAAGGAACTGCCGCAGGCTGTTGTGGACACAATCAAAAAAAGACTATGCAGAATCCACAGTTAAGGATGCAGCCGTAGAAGTGGCGGAAGACGGAACCAAGACTTATAAAGTAACTCTGGTTGACGCTGCCGATACGGAAAGCGCAGTACTCTTCAATGAAAAGGGAGAAGTAGTGAAGTAAATGAGACACATGAAAGGTATGTCCACTTTCAAGTGATTAATTTATAGCAGACGGAATAATCCCGGTTCATTATGAATCGGGATTATTTACTTTTTTCAACAAATCAATTTTCAACAAAAATGATTTTGTACACGTATAAATGGAATGAAAAAGACAAAAAACAAATGACTTATTCATAGCTTATGACAACCGAAAAGTGGCTATATTTGTAGCATGATATAAATAGAGCTATTACCTGGCAAATTTCATCTGGCTGGCAAAAAAAAAAAGCGCTTTGAAAAGATAATCATATTTGGGATGAAGTTGGTAGAAGAGTAAAAAAACTATTTAGTGTAAAAGTGGTAAGTAATTGCCATAATAAACATATTTGTAAACGCATAAACAGAAACTAACATAATTATGAAAACAAAAAGCTATTAGAGATACTATTTGTATCGTCCCTTTCATTCATAGGATTAACCGCTTGCGACAATAACGATGAACCTATAGGAAATACAGTATCCGTAAAAATGTATGATGCAAATCATGGCAAGACCAATCTTGCGGACATGAACGTATATCTAAACGAAGATCACGAATTCTTCAGCTTACAAAACATGCGGATGACGCCTTTAGAAGAATATAAATCCCTGCAGGATGTCAATGTCTCTTTTTTTAAGGATGATTTGAGGGCTAAAGCCGAAATCGGTAAATATTATACAGCCGCCTCTTTTGACAATATGGCACTAAACTTTGACACCTATGCAATTCCCATCAATGAAAAATACATTGTATTTTCACCGGTTAGTGCAATTCAGGAAAACGGTGTCACAGTAGGATATGAGGTTAAATATGAAATTCGCAATGCCGGTACATATAATCTTCCGGAATGGTGGAGCACGTTGGCTGTTATAGAACGCAGCAAAGAGAAAGAAGCAATCATTACCTTACCATCAGCTGATTGTGAAATATTTACCATCGGACAAATTGACGGAGTACCTCAAATAGAGCTGAATAAAGTAACGGACAAGTTAAGGATTTCGCTTGTAGATTATTCCGGTCACAGAGATCTTAATGGAAAAATTGAACTTTTCTTACGTATAAAGGAAAGTTATTCATTGGTTTATGTGGAAATTAAATAAAACCTTTGAAATGAAATATATATTAAATGCCATACTATCCTTAATCGCACTGTCTTCTATTTGCGTAGGCATATTTAAGACAACCGAATTAAGTTCAAAATGCACATTATTTGCAATTGCATTATCTTGCATTGAGCTGTTTTCACACAGAAGAAATACAGATATATCTTTGCTGGTATTGCTTTTTGATTTTAATGGCAGTATTCTTTTTACTTCATTGATGATAATGTTCTATAGAAGCAGAATTAACTCAATTATTATAAAACAAGAAAATTATGGATAAACACATCATCGGAAAAAATGCAGGTATCCTCTGGCGGTTGCTAAGTACAGAACCTCGGAAATGGGAGTTGGCAGAAATTAAATCAAAAAACCGGATTTGACGATATGGAACCGGCATCCGCTATCGGCTGGCTCGCCCGTGAAGAAAAGATACAGTTTGAACTGAACAAAGTAGGTGGAAAAGCCTATGTATATTTGATGCTAAACGTGTACATCGGATAACTCAAGCAGATAATGTTAACCATATAACTTACTATAGAATAAATCGGGAGCAACAAGAAATATGAACTAATTCCTGATATTCAATAGTGAAGTAAGCAAGTGAAAGCACACTAAAGAAGAAAAAGGCACCTGAGTTTTTTTAGGTGCCTTTTTCAATTTATTGTTGTCGCATTCGATTACCGATATGTAGGTATTTTGCTGATATATAGACAGAATATTCATCTATATAGAGTCTAAAGTCAAAAGGATCTCGTTATTTTTGCTAATAAATGAAACGACAAATGGAAGCAAATTTTCGCAAAGCCTTATTCATTTTAATTGTGTATATTTTTTCTTCATTGGCTGTAAGGAGAGTACAGAAACACCGCCATACGTTCTTGATTGTCATATACATTTAATCAATGAAGACGGAAACTCACCTTTTAAGGAAAACAAGGATGAGATAAAGCATATTTCAGTGAAATTGTTGGCTCCAATGGAAGCAAAAGTAGGAAGTGTGGCCTATGTCGAATATCCTGATTATCTTCAAATACAAATAAGTGAATGGGACGTGTCAAACAGGAATAAGGGTAATTCAGAACAAGAATATATTGCAGAGATTCAATATCCGGATGCAATCCGTACAAAAAAAAAGGATGTAATTCGGGTCAGAGTTCGTTTTGAAAATTATTATCCTCATATAACTGAGGCATTTTACAATGACGAGAAAGCAGAAATTATGAATTCAAACTATGTCTTTTATGAAATAATAAATAAGTAACTGTAATCAAATGGCTTTGAAATTTGATTAATTAACGGTATCACTTACCACAAAAGGGGGTTGAATAAAGTGCCTTTTATATCTGTTCCTCATTATAAATTTCTCTATAACAAATAAATTAATTAATGCAAATCAAAAATATGCTATAAAACATATTTTTATCGCTATTAAAGGATAATCTATCCATAAAAGTCTTATATTTGTGTTGTAAAACATAAGAATAGGAGGATAACAAGATGAAAAGCGTAAAAAGATTGTTTAAGAAGATCGGTGAAGCCGATGTACATGTATGGGGGATATTCAACGCTTAGCGTGCTCCCCAAGGAAAAAGCCTGAATTTTCAGTTTTCATTAGGTATTAGTAACTTTTAAAGTTAAAAGATTATAGCAAAGAAAATGAGTAATTTGATTAGAAAAAAAATCCTCAGTGAAGTAGGTCGCAATGAAATGCTGTCATGGGGGTACGGAATTAAAAGATGAAAGAAAAAGTACACTAACTAAGTTTAAGGGGATACCCGTGAGTGGGGTATCCCTTTTTTTTTCTTTCACAAGAAAGAAAAAAAAGGCTGAAATAGCTCAAAAGAAATCTTTCTTTGGAAAATGAAAGAAAAGAAGTATCAGATTGTAAGACAGCTTACAGGGGAAGCCGTACGTTTCCTTACAAATGTGTAAGGTAGAATGAACAACGACTGTTTACAGTTGCCATTCCATTACAACCTTTATGTCTTTGATTTATAAACCATTAATAACTTCACGAAAGAAAATATCCTGCAAGGTATGAATCTTGGTCTTATTCTTATGCCGTTTGGCAATAGATTAACAAATTAAAAATTCATGCCTTATGCACTACACATTGACCACTCACCGTTTATTCGGCTATTTTGCATTGTCTCTTCGGGCAAATGGGGAGGTATCCGAGGAAGAATTATCTTCCGCCTATGAAGAATTTGAAGAATTCCTTTCCGACTACTCCAACCGTGAAGAGTCCATTTTGGGAAAAATGCGGGAACTGTACCACACTGAAATCGAACTTATGGCCCTGTTACAATTTCTGATAAAGCATCCGGATGCCCTGCTCGAAATCTATCTCAATAAGACCTGCAACCTTGTGAAGACTGAAATCAAACTTACCCATCTGCAGCTTCAACATCCGGAATATTCTACTCCCAAGCAGGAAATAACCTTGCCACCCCTTCATTGGAACGGTTCACTTATCAACCTGATGGAACTTATCACTTCCCTTGATTATAGCGGTATCATTACGGACACATCTGAAACCGCCAGTCTTTCGCCGGATTGGTATCTGCTTTTGAAACGCTTTTCCATACCCATATTCCTAAGCCGTATGATTTGCGTGCCGACCTTGCCCGGCGCAAGAAGAATCTTTCCGTCCTGCTTCCCACACTGAAAGAAAACTATGAGAAGAATATTGTGAACTGTGGAATAGGAAATAAATAAAAAAAAAATACCTATGCGGTGTGAAAATGGAAATGTCTATTGAATTTCATATCCTGCATATAAAATAAAATCCTGATTCATCATGAACCAGGATTTTATTTTGCACACAGTTAATAGAAGCGTTCCTTATTCTTTCACTTCTTCGCCTTTTTCATTCATAAGGACAGTCACTTCCTGTGCATCTTTGGTAGTAAGGATTACCTTGTACACCTTTCCGGTTTCTCTGGCTGCTACATAAGCTTCCTTGATAGAGGCTCCCTCATAACTTTTAGCAAGAGCGTTCATCACTTCCGCCGGCAGATCCTTGGCATCCATCTTTGTGAACTCATCTTGTGGAGCCTGCGCAGTAGTTTCCACTGCTGCTGCGTTATTAACCTCCTGTGCGAATGCTACAGAGCTACCCAATCCCATTACCAATGCTACTGCTACCAATACCTTTTTCATGATCGTAATTTTTTAGTGAATACTTGATTTTTTTTGTTTATTGTCTCTTATGCTGAAGTAAATGCAAAGCGGATACCAAAACCAGTCGAATACCTACTTCACTGATAATTAAATAAATATAGAATTAACAAAAGGAAAGGTATGTGGAATTGTGTGGAAAGTGTAGAATGAACACGGGGAAGTAATATACAAAAGTGACCCAAGTGAGAATAAGACGTTCCCCTCTCCTAAAAAACACTTGGGAAAGTCTGAAAAACATTCATTTCGATAGTCATTTTACCCCTTGTCATAAATAGTCATCTTCTGTCATTTGTAGTCACCTTCCGATTTTAGGTTCGTATTAAAATTATCACTTATTTTGCTCCCAATAAATAAAAACCCCAAAAGATATGGCTAAAATCAGTAACGCACACAAGCCCGGACCAACTGATGCATCGGGTAAATGAAGAGGCGGACGGACTCCCAAAGAAGAATCACAACTTCATTCTTTCTATTACGGATTCCGTCTGGACGAACTCCAGAACATCGAATTTGAAAGGCTCTTTGAAAATTCAGGGGCCAAGACCAAATCCCAGTTCATTCTTGCCGCCCTTTTTGACAAGCCTATGAAGATCGTAAAAATCGACAAGGCGGCAACGGACTATTACATCAAGCTGACCAACCTGCAAAGTGAATACCGCCGTATAGGTGTGAACTATAAACCAGGCAGTCAAGGCTATCCATACCGGACTCTCGGAAAAGAAAGCCCTTTCGGTACTCTATAAATTGGAACAATTGACCATCGAACTTATTTCCCTGAACCGGGAGATAATCCGTCTCACTCAAGAATTCGAACAATGGTTGCAAAAATAACATCAGGAGCCTCCGTTTACGGGGCATTGTACTATAATCAGGAAAAAAGTAGACAAGCAGCAGGCACGGATACTGGCATGAAACCGGATCATGGAGCCGGCAGGCGGCAATCCTACCATCCAGCACTGCATGCGTTCCTTTGAGCCGTATCTGGCAGCCAACCGCCGTACCGAGAAACCCATTATCCACGTCTCTCTTAATCCGCATCCCGACGATGTACTGACCGATGAACAGTTGGCAGCTATCGGCAGCGAATACATGGAAAAGATGGGGTACGGTAACCAGCCCTACATCATCTACCGGCATGAGGATATCTGCAGGCCCCATATCCATATCGTCTCCCTGCGCATTGACGAACAGGGAAAGAAAATCAATGATTATAAGGAGTGGCAACGTTCCACCGCTGTTTGCCGGGAACTGGAGAGAAAATACAGCCTGCTACCCGCCGAAAGGCAGGATCAGCGTGAATCCCTGCCACTGACTGTCGTTGATTATCGCAAAGGGGATATCAAGCATCAGATAGCCAATGTGGTTAAACCTGTCATGCAAGGGTATAAATTCCAGTCCATCAAGGAATTCAAAGCCCTGCTCGGTCTTTTTTCCATGTGACAGTGGAGGAAACCCACAAAACGATAGACGGAAAAACCTATCACGGGCTGGTCTATATAGCTACCGATGAGAAAGGTGAACGGGTGGGCGTAGCCATCAAGTCCATCAAGATCGGCAAGAGCGTCGGTTATGAGGCACTCCGCAAGAAGTTTGTAAAAAGCAAACAATGGATATTCAAGCACCCGGTTTCCGACCGGACAAAGGATGCGATTGCCACAGCCCTGAGACAAGATACCCGGCAAGGATTCCTTCAGGCTTTAGAAACACAAGGCATTGCCGCCGTACTTTACCAGAACGGTGCAGGAGTGATTTATGGAGTCACTTATATCGACCATGCCTCAAAGACCGTATTCAAAGGTTCCTTATTGGGGGAAAAGAATATTCGGCATCGGTCATCAACCGGCAGTACGGTACAGTTCTCCCCAAAAAAAAAGGAAGAGGAAGCATCTCTCTTGCACCCGGCTGAACCGGAGAGGAAAGAGCCGGGGACTGGTGGAAGTGCTGCTGGACATATTCTCACCGGAGTCCTATCCCTATCCGGCAGAAGACCTGCCCCAAAGCCCTTATGGAAAAAAAAGAAGAAGAGAAGGCGAAGAGGCCCGCGTCTCGGCTAACAACATGTATCACCATTAATTCATTATTATACCGCTTATGTCACAAGATGAAACAAGAGGTCTCAACAAGAACCTCGATTTTATGAGGGCTGTCAGCATCCTCTTTTTTTAGTGATGAATGTTTATTATTTCTGTTATCCCTACTTCTTATCCATGAACCTGAACATCGGTGTGGTGGATAAGATACTGCTCAATTTCCAGCAGGATACCGGTCTGTTTTCCCATTCGCTGGTCAGCAAATCCTTCAGTCTGCTCTTTCTTTTCTTCTCCCTGATGGGAGCCAAAGGAAAAAAAAGATGTGGAGATGTCATGAAGAAGTATCGGCTGTTATCTCATCGCCGGATTACTGCTCTTTTTCGGAAGTGAATTCCTGCTGACGGCCCGTTTTTCCGTCACGCTCGTTACATTACTATATACAGCTACTGTTGCCGCCGGGTATATCTGCCTGCTCACTGCCGGAGTGTGGATCAGCCGCCTCTTGAACAACCGGTTCATGGACGATGTCTTTAATGACGAGAACGAAAGTTTTATGCAGGAAACCCGGCTGATCGCCAATGAGTATTCGGTAAACCTGCTAACACGTTTCTACTACCAGAAGAAATGGCATGACGGTTTTATCAATGTCGTATCTCCCCAGCGTGGATGCATCGTCGTCGGATGTCCCGGCAGCGGAAAGTCATACTGTGTTATAAATCAGTTCATAAAGCAGCAGATAGCGAAAGGCTATACACTCTACTGTTATGACTTTAAATTTCCGGATTTAAGTATAATTGCTTATAATGAGCTGCTCAGGAATAAAGATAAATATGCCAGACCTGTCGGCTTTTTTATGTTATCAATTTTGATGATCTCCGTCACAGCCACCGGTGTAATCCGCTTAATCCTGCGTTTTTGTCCGATATTGCGGATGCTTATGAATCCGCCTATGTAATTATGTTAAACCTGAATAAAAGCTGGATTCAAAAACAAGGCGATTTTTTTGTCGAAAGTCCGATTGTGCTGTTTGCGGCTGTGATCTGGTATCTCAAAATTTATGAGAACGGATGCTATTGTACCTTTCCTCACGCCATTGAACTATTGAATAAACCGTATTCCGACCTGTTTACCATTCTGACCTCATACCGGGAGCTGGAGAATTATTTGTCGCCTTTTATGGATGCCTGGAAAAGTAATGCGATGGAGCAGCTCCAGGGCCAGATAGCTTCCGCCAAGATTCCGCTGTCGAGGCTGATATCCCCTACCTTATACTGGATTATGACGGGAGATGACTTCACGCTGGACATCAATAACCCGGATGCCCCGAAGGTTTTGTGCGTGGGTAACAATCCGGACCGACAAAATATTTATTCCTGCGCATTGGGGCTGTATAATGCCCGTATCGTCAAGATGGTCAACCGGAAAGGCAAACTCAAATGCTCCATTCTGGTGGACGAGGTTCCCACCATTTACTTCAAGGGACTCGACACATTGATTGCCACTGCCCGAAGCAATAAAGTCGCGGTAACTCTCGGTGCGCAGGATTTCAGCCAGCTTGTCAGGGATTACGGTGAAAAGGAAGCGCGTGTGATCCAGAATACAATCGGCAACGTTTTTGCCGGGCAGGTGGTCGGAGAAACCGCAAAAAATCTCTCTGAAAGATTCGGGAAAGTACTTCAGCAGCGTAAGTCCATCAATATGACGAGGGAGGATACCTCCACCAACATCAGTATACCCAACTTGACTCGCTCATTCCTGCCTCTAAAATTTCCGGTCTCTCGCAAGGTGAATTTGTAGGTGCTGTCTGCGACAGCTTCGATGAAAAGATAAGCCAGAAAATATTTCATGCCGAGATTGTCGTGGACAATGAAAGAGTGGCCGCCGAGACGAAAGCCTACCAGCCGCTCCCCTCATCACGGATTTTACCGGTCCTGACGGCAAGGACCACATGGAGGAGGAAATCGAAAGGAACTATTATCAAATTAAAGAAGATGTGACGCAAATCATTGGAAAGGAACTGCGCCGTATCGAAAATGATCCAAATCTGAAACACCTGCTGGAAACGGCAGATGATGAATAATCCTTATTTAATTTATTAATCATTTAAATGTTGTAAACATGGAAAAAGAAAAGAAAAATTCTCCGGGCTAACCTGCCGGGAAAACCCTGCTTCCCTTGGGTAGGCGGGAAAAGAAGATTGCTCCCCGTACTTATCGAATCACTTCCGAAAGACTTCGGACAGATGGATACCTATGTAGAACCATTTGTCGGTGGCGGTGCCCTCTTCTTCTGAATAAGACAGGCATATCCGGAAGTCCGGTGCGTCATCAACGACTCCAACAAGAGTCTGATTAATGTTTACCGTATTGTCAAGGATTCCCCGGAAGAACTGATCAGGGTGCTTGCCGGGATACAGGATGAGTACATAGCCTTGAGCGAACATGCCCAAAGAAGGGTTTACTTCATGGAAAAACGCACTTATTACAATGAAGGTAATCCGGATGATGTGACCCGTGCCGCCCTTTTTATTTTCTTCATGCGCACTTGTTATAACGGTATCTATTCCGTGAACCGTAACGGAAAACTATCCGTTACTTTCGGCTTCGGCGGCAGGGTGAAACTGCTGGAAGAGGAACTGATCCGCTTTTTAACCACAAGCTGCTGCAGGATGTCGTCATTCTGGACGGTGACTACCGGAAAACCAAGGAGTATCTTGGCGATAAGACCTTATATTATTTTGATCCGCCCTACAAGCCGGTCAATGAAAGTAATGCCTGCACTTCATATATGCCGCAGGATTTCGGCGATTCGGAACAAGTCAGCCTTGCCTGGTTCTGCAAGGAGGTAGGAGAAGCCGGTTCCAAATGAATGCTTTCCAACTCCGATCCCCGGCAGAAGAATCCGGAGAACTCTTTCTTTGATGATCTCTATGCCGGATTCCATATCCAGCGACTCAGTACCTTCCGTTCCATCTGTTCCGTTGGAGAGAAAGAGAAAACAGTTAATGAGTTGCTGATCAGAAACTACTAATAATAGCTATCCAGCAGTTAGCCGGATAGTGAAAAAACATGAGAGAGTCAAACCCGTTGAGACAGGTTTGACTCTCTCATTATAATATCTTGAATATAAAGACATTCCTTGAAATGATCAATCAGATGTGCAAAAAATGTTATCATTAAGTATGCTTTGAATAATTTCAAGAGTTTTGTTATTCAATTTTCATAATATTGCCAATTAAATAAATTATCACTATTGCATCACTGTACTGGATAAAACAGAATAAATAAACGAAATGAGAAATTATAATCAACAATATGCAGAAAATCAAGAGTTATCTGTTTTCAAAGATTTCTTTATAAATAAAGGGAAATATAAGAGTGTTCCGCCATCAATGCGTATCAGAAGAAAGTATGGCTTCAGATTGAGAGTAAATAGTATTATGAATATATGAAACCTAAAGTAACTGTTATTATGGAAAGAAACTATATTGTCAAAACTTTACTTTTATCTTTTCTGACTATTTGTATATCATGCAATGTGAAAAACAAGAAAATGATTCAGAAGGACAGAACTTTTACAGTACAAGTGCAAGGAAAGAATTATGATTCCCTGTTCATTTACAGCTTTACCAAGGGATCTTATTATACCTTGAAAATAGCTGCTGAAAAACAAGACTCCGATTGTTGGGTATTTACGATACCCGATACAGTCTATGAGCGTCTGATAGACTTCGAGATTGTGCCACAAACTTTTGACTATAAGATGAATACCAGTAACAGGATCGCCTTTAATTAAATGATAGACGGACAAAAACGCAGAATCCAGCAATTGAACTTTGACGATTCCCTTTCCTTTGTTTCCCTTAAATATGAAAGTACTATAACAGAAGACAGCATTTTCATGAGTGACCATAGAGGAAATAGTTATTTAGGAACATGCAACACTGATAACTTTATGATAGAAACACCGATAAAAGGGACGGATTTTTATTTGCGTATGCAAGATCAATTATATGGAATGTTCCTGACAATTGAAGATACTACTTATTCTTACAAGCAGTATTTGGATACCTACCTCAAGGAGGCCCAAAAACATCCGGACTCACGGTATTATATTTCACGATTTGTGTGCAAAAATGCACAATTATAAAACCAAGCAAGATATAAGGTTGCTCTATAATTGTTTTTCTGAAAGATGGAAAAACTCTGCTTGGGGAAAAGAGATTCAAGCATATCTTGACAAGCCTTTTGAAAACATCTCTCTTCCTAATGCTTTAACTGCAAAAAAGAAGAACCGATAATACAGGATAGTACCCGTTGCACGTTAATTTTTTTCAGCGTCATGGTGTCGCCCTTGCCATTTACAACTACCTATCCAAAGAAAGATCTATAATGATTTGAAAGATAAAATGGATGTCGTTTGTATCTCTATCGATGAACCGGAAACTATTGAGGCATGGAGGACATTTCTTAAGAAAGAACATATTCCGTGGCGTAGCCTGCTGTCTGTTAATGTGGAAGAAGTCCGTCGGAAATTTATGGTTCCGGGCGTTCCACATGCTATATTAGTTTTTACGAACAAGGAATGTGAAGCCCTCAATTTATGGGAAAAAGACTGACCAGGACCAATTGTATAACCATATAAAAATAACTTCAAATCATGTACGAACTAAACTGCATTTCAAATAGAATACCTAAATTTGTAATCACAAAAGACAATAGGGGAAAATAAAAGTAAATACAGAACCATAAATCAAAGAAAATGAAGAGTAAAGATTTATTTGGAATACTCCTGTTATTCCTATGTGTATTCAGCTTTATAAGCTGCGACAAGGACGATGAAGAAGGAAGAAAAAGTTACTGATTACAAAGAATATATTCTTACCGTTGCATCGAAAAAAGTTCTGGGTGTATTGGCTTCATGCGGAAATGAGTATCTGACTGATGTATATGCAGTAAAAGAAAGAACAATCTAATGAATGGATAGCATTTGAGGAAATTGAAGGCTTTGAATTTGAACATGAATATGAGTATCAAATCCGTATCAGTGAAACAAGTTACTTAGATTATAGCATGGGGGAACCAGCGTGGACGGAACATAAACTTCTGACGGTAATATCCAAAGCAAAAAAGGACTCAAAAGGTCTTCCGCTACACTTCATACCAGAAAGGTATTATAAAAAATCGCTTCATACCGGAATACAAGTATGTAGTAGAAGCAGAAAATAAAGGGCTTATCGAGGAAGATTTGAAGGTTAATTCTATTCTTCCACTGGAATGCCACTATCTCCTTTATAATACAGAATTTCCAAAATGGATTATCATAGACAACAATAATAACGTGCTTGGGCAAGGTGTCCTAAAGAGAATAAATAAAAAACCGGAGGAGTTTCCTGAATCATATAAGATTCTTCTTCCAGAAGGTAATATATACGGTTATATGGAATGGACATTTTTGAACGAGTCGGGGGAATGAGACTGTCTATCCTCCATTAGATGTATTTCTTACAAAGGTTTCCAAAACAAAGTTCGATTATACACTTGATATCGCACCATGTTTGTATCGTGATCTTACGAAATATTATAAAAGCAAACATCCGGAAGCTGGAGTAAAAACAGTTGTGGTCTCCTATGCAATAGAATAACTCTAATCCACTGGCATGGTTTTCGGTGGGGCTTCCTGTATCTGCAAGTCTCAAAAACAAAGTGAAATGCGAAATAAAATTGATAACAAAACGTACTCCACCAAAGAAGCACATTATTTTTTACTTGCATATATAACATTATATATTCACACAAAAGAGTCGAGCAACTTCTTACCGAAAGTTGCCCGACTTGTCATGGAAGGTTGCTCAACTTGTTTCCCAAGGTTGCTCAACTTTCCACTAACGAGTTGCGCAACTCGCGGATATGGGGTTGCAGCAATGCCTAATATCACGTTGTAAGTCTCATAACCTAAACACAGGAAAACTACTTCTATATCTGCCGGGGCTGATGAAGGAATTGTAATATTAAGAGATTCGGAACTTCCTTAGTCATAGCTCCATAATACTATGCCTATTGTGATATATGCGGTGTATGGATTTGTTTTTTCCATATGTTTGTCTCTTTCACACTTTGAACGTTTGTCGCTATTTTATAATTTTCAACCGTGCTGTTTCGTTTTCGGCTTTTCTTTTAGAGTCCCGCCTTCTGTATGATGCGGCTGGTTTTCTTGTTCCATCTTCTTTCCCATCAGGTAGTCGTTCAGATCGTTATATTCCCTATAGCATTCGGACTTGTCACAGACAGGACATCCGGCTTCCGCCATCTGACAGAACGCCTGCCTTCCGGCATTGTCATTATCCAGCAGACAGAAAGCACTCTTATACTCCTTTAATAAAGGGATAGCCTTGCCTACATTACTTACTGAATTTAATACAATATAATCCGGTTCACTTTCTGCAGGCTGCCCACAACTGGAATGTGTAGCCCTGAGTGCAAGATAAGAGAGATAATCCATAAATCCCTCCACTACAATGCAATGGTCACTGCCGTTTTTAACATGTGTAATCTCTTTGGGAGAGATACTGCCTTTGAGATACTTGTTGCGGATTTCGTACCCACCGCTACGATTGGCAAAGGCGACGGCAAAATACCATTTACCTTTATTCTGAAAATGTACTTCCTTGCATGCTTTCTTTGCAATTTCGGGTAAAATTCCTCTTTCCTGCAGAAAATCCAATAAGACCGGGTTTGTCAGCGGATCGATGCGTACCTGCTGGTATCCGGCAGGCTCCGTATCCGGTTTCCGGTGAGAAGAAAAAGAGGTGGTAGAGACTGACGGAAAATGTCCCTCTATGGATTTGAGTATATAAGAAATATCTTTTGTTTTTTGAAATTCCATTGCCAGCGTGATAATATCCCCGCCCTGTCCGATGCCGAAATCGTATCATAGGTTGCGGGATGCGCTCACCTTGAAAGAAGGTGTCTTCTCCTCACGGAAAGGGGAACAATACCAGATACTGTCCCCTTGTTGTTTTACCGGGTTGAACCCCATACGCCAGAGATAATCCTCCAGCTGAATGCTCTTGGCTTCTTCAATGTTCATTGTGTAACGGATTAAAAATTAATAACTTTTGGGGAATTGGGGCGGAACCAGCAAAACCCATCTTAACGGATCTGCGGCTTCCCGTTTTTTCTTAGTTCGAAATGCAGGTGGTTGCCGGTCGCTATGCCGGTATGACCGACATTGCCGATATGCCGACCTATGCGTACATAACTTCCCTTTCCTCACATACAATTTGCTCAAGTGTGCATACAACGTGGAAAAGCCGCCCGCGTGCCGGATTTCGATGTACCAGCCGTAACTGCTGCTATACCTGGCTTCAACGACTTTCCCGCTTCCTGAAGCATAGACGGGCGTGCCATAGGGTGCGGCAAGTCTACTCCTGCATGGAGTATCCTTTTCTTTTTCACCGGATGCATCCTTATACCGAAACCGGAAGAAACGGCATACCTCCTCCGACTTTCATTCAATGGATACAGAATAGGATAATCGGCCAGTACGGTAACCGGCAACCGGCTGTCTCATATGAAAGACTTTCACTGCCGGGCAGAGTGGATACGGTAGATGACAGCACTGAGTCCGGCTTTATATCCCTTTGACGGGGACTGTGCAAAAGCCGGACATGACAATAAGTGACAGAACATGACAATTAATGACAACTTCCTCATAATCAAACTATTTAATGACAAAGATAGTAATTTTACCCTCGTAAATGATTCATTAATCTTTAAAATTAACGTATATGAACGATGTGAATTTAGCTCCTGAAAACAAGGAAGCAACCCCGGAACACGGGTATTTGATGGCGTATGACAAGAAAGAGCAGAAAGCCAAAGGTGTAAAAGGAATCGCAGCGAACGGAGAGCTGGAAACGCTCGAAGCTAACGAGGCGAACAGGGACCAGTTTATCAAAGTGGACCAACGTGGAAACTTCTTCACCAACTTCGGGAAGAATTTTCTCTACCAGTACAATAATCCCGGTCGTTACTCCCTCTACAACATGCCGAAGGAAACGCTCGTAGAGCAGGCCAAAGAAAAGATCGAAGCGGCGCAGGAACCACAGAACGAAGCAGTCAGAAGGGAACTGGCTTCAACCAGGGTGTATAATAACCATCGCTTCAACGAGCGGGAAGTGAATTGGGAACAGGCCGCCAAATACGGCATTACCCCGGACGGACTGAAGAACGCAAAGGACAGCCTCGAAAGAATGTTGCAGGGAAAGACTTCCGCTATCGCTTTCCGTGTGGCAAAAAATTCCGAGCTGGGGCGTGAAAACGGGGATGCCAAACTCTCCCTGTTCCGCGACGAGAACGGAGCTGTCAAGTTCGACATCCACTACATCCGTCAGGCTCCCAAGATCGGGGAAGACTACAGGGGACATGTCCTGACGGAAGAAGACCTCAAGGCCCTGAACCAGACCGGCAATCTCGGCAAGGCGGTGGATGTAGTCATTGACTACCGTACCAAAGAAACCAAACCCTGCTACCTTTCCAAAGATCCGGTGACGAATGAATTGTTCCACATGCCCGTGGAGCAGGCACGTGTTCCGCATAAGGTGAAAGATTATACGCTTTCCCCATCAGAATACGAAGCTGCCGTGCGTGGCGAGGAAGTGCCGATCCGTTTCAAGTCCAATAATGGGAAATTTTATGCCACCTCCATCCAGATGAGTGCCGCCGAGCGGGGGGTGGAATTCCTTTGGGAGCGAAGCACCAAGAAGTTGGAAGAGGCACAGAAACAAGGTCAGGAACAAGACGGAAGCCAGCAGCAGCCCCATGCACCGGTACAAGTAGCCGGAAAACCCCGGAAAAAAGAGGAAGCCTCACAGCAAGCGGAAAAGAAACCGCGTACCCGTAAACCGTCCATCACACCTAAAATGTAAGAAAAATGGCAACCTATATTTCTGATGATCCCAAACTATTGGACGAGCTTTTCAGGAAAGACGGTGAAGGCCAACTCCTTGTCGGTTATGAAACCGGCAAGGAGAAACCCCATGCAGAATCCTCCTATATGCTTTATCCTGCCAATCCCGACAGGCAAGACCCTGTCTATACGTTTATGGCCTTGTTCAGCCAACAATCGATAAAAGCCAAATACTCCGCCTTCGTACCGAATACCCGTCTGGAAATCTATTCATTCCCGAAGATGACGGATGTACCGGCTATCTCCGGAGATATTTCCAAAAAGGAATATATCAATCAGGTATTACTACCCTATATCCGGGAAAAGGGACTGGCTCCTCTAATAAGTACCAATCTGAGAAATGTCCTGTTTGCGCAGTCACGCAGCGATATCCTCATGATATCGGGAGAACTTCCGAAACTGACCACACAGCAGTTGGACGAGCTGGTCCATTTTCATCAGAAGCAGGATGAGCTGGCTGCCAGGTATGATTATAATTCGGTTTACAAATTACCGCTGCATGCTGTGGAAACGTCCAAAGGAATCTTGTTTTTCAGTGATACCAAAATGGGACGGGAGGGATTGAAGAGCTTTTACCAACAGTTATCCGGCAATTATTTCTGGGTTCATGGCGAACCCGGTCCTGTCAGGCAATACAACGTCAACTGCCTGTCCGACGATATCTGTCCTTTGGTGGATGCCTGCTACCGGAAGAATCCCCAAAGCGGAAAAGGGGAATATGATTTTGATAATGCTGTATTCTCAAAAGAGGCTTTCCGTGACAGGAAACAGTGGAAACTGGCGTTTGAAACGGACATGGAGCCGAGCGCTTCTGAATTTCTCCGCCTGAATGAATTTGCCGGATGTCCTGCGAGCCGTAACAATGCGGATATCAGCAAACTGTTGTATCTGATGGAGAACGGATTCAAGCGGGATATAATAAATGATCCCGATTTCGGATACCGGAATGTCTTTCAGGAGTATGTCACCCGGATAGACGACTGTATCAACGGACAGTCCTCGGGGCCAGATTTGTCAGATGTGCTGGATGACATGCGTTGGAAAGCGAAGAATATCCTTCTGACGGATTTCGATGTCCGTGGACACCGTACATTGGAAAGGACACTGAATGACAGGAGCGTCCCGTTTCTCATCAATGGAACCGATGCCGGCGAAGCCATGAGGCAAGCCTTGCTGGAAGGAAAGTGGATCTACTGTCCCCAAATATCCAAGTCAATGCCAGATTTACATTTCCTCCATGCCGAAAAGACATGCAACCGGGTAATGGCATATACCAAATCTCCCGTAAACAAGACCGTGTATCAGGAGAAAAACGGCAAAATCATTCCATATGTACCGGCTTTGAAAAAGGTATCGAAAACGAAAAGGAACAATTCCCTCAAAATGTAATGATATGAAGCAACCTGAACAATCCTATACAGCCATAGAGACAGCCCATGGCTTTGTGTTCTTTACTGATACGACGGAAGGACAGAAAAACAGGCAGGACTTTCTGCAATTTATGGCAGACCATTACTTCGATCCCCATTTCAATCTTGGTCCGGTAAATGTTTACCGGGCAGAAGGAGTCCTAAAGGATGGATCCTATGTCAATCCGGGTGAAGGCCTGTACCCGGAATATGCTTACCTGCAGATGGATAAGACACCGGAAATGGAGCTGGTCTACCGGAATGAGATGAAGCCGACCTGGGAGGATTTCGGTAGTTTCTGCCACAATATGCATTGTACCAGCAGCCATCGCAACCGTAATATCGCTGATATTTTGGAGGAAATAGAAAGCAAGGACCGTAAATTACTGGAGCTTTCCAAACAAGGTACAGCATCGGATATCCGGCAGCAGATAGAAGAAACCGGCCAGGATAAAGCCTTGCTGGACAAACTCCTCAAGCAGTATTACGATGTGCGTGGACACCGGACTGTTGGGAACATCCTCCGCGACCCGATGGAATGTGTCACCGTAGACGGTGTCCGGCTCTTTACCCCTCACCGGCAAGTATTGGCGGCAGGGCACGGACTCTTCCTGCCGGGAGAGGCAAAAAGCAACCCGTCCCATGCCTATGCATGGATAAACGGGGATTTCACCCGGATCGTATTTTCTAAGGATCCTCCTGCGAACAAACAGGTGTTCAAAGTGAAAACAGTCATCGAAAAGGCTTTGAATAAAAAGCAGGACGTGAAAAAAGAAAAGAAATACCCACCCTAAATTGTAGAAATATGGACAAAGAAACCAAATGGAAAATCCTTTTTTTCGATCCCGACAAGCCGGGAAGTATTTTTGTCGGTATGGACCGTTACCATCAGTACTCTCCCCACCAGCCCCGAAATGCCCTCACATTCATTCAGAAAGGAGATGCGGACAGCCTGTTCCGCAAATTCCTGATTGACAATATCAAGGAAGCGGAGTGCTGCCCCTATATTCCGGATACGGAACTGCTCCGGTTTGACCTGGCGAACATGAGGCAGGTTCCACCGGTAGATACCCATACCCCTTTCGAGGAATATATCAGCAAGGAACTGCTGCCGTATTTTCAAGAACACTGCATTCCCCCTGCCAAACGCATTTCCCTGCGTGATGCGGTCTATACCTATAAATACAAGAATGAACCGGACGGCGGCATATTGAAGAAGTATCTCATGCAGGAACCCGCATACTTGGAGTTTCGATTACAGCAACAGGAAAAAAGGACATTGTACCGGTGCCAGCCGCGGTACACATTCCCCTTAAAAGTGGTGGAGAATGACTTCGGATACCTTATCTTTTCCGGTAACGAGATCGGCAGGAACGGATTCAGGGAGTGCATCCGGTACATCACGGACCATTACTTCGACCCGCACTACGATACCGGCCATCTGGCCGTCTACGACAGTACGTTCATGGACAAGAACCTGGTTCCTCTCATAGATGCCGCTTACAAGCCGTGCAAACCGATGGAACTGGATTATTCCTTCGATTTTTATCCGGCATCCTATATCGGTCTTGACGAACTGCCCAAAGAATTCATCGACAGTTTAAAACCGGTATGCTACCATTCGATGGAAGCGACAGCCGGGGATTTTATAAAATTCGCCACCGACTGGCATTTCAATAAGGATACGCAGGTTTCCATCAGCCGGGAGAACCATGACATTTACCGGCTGCTGACCGTCATGCGTAACGGTTATATGAATATTCATGAACAACCGTTTACCTACTTCAATGAACTGCTGCCGATTGCTGAAAAACTTGAAAAGATAATGCAGGTGAAATCTGTTGAAGAGTTTAACCATGAGAACTTCAAGCAAGCCGCGCTGGAAATACGCAGGGCTGCCGGTGAAATCCTGAAAAGGGACTTTGACGTGCGTGGACACCGTTCACTCATCCATATGCTCAATGATCCGGCTGTAAAATTCATGGTTGGGAGTGTCACCCTGGATGAACAGCAGAAAAGAATACTGGCATCCGGTTATGCGCTTCATATACCAGAAAACTCCGGAAATTAAAGCGACCTGGAATCTCCTTTATTGCAAGGCCGAATTTCAGAGCAAGACCGGATCGAACATTCTTCCATCCCCTTTAATCTTAAAACTTATGAGATAAAGGAATGGAACCCCTTATCTGTTGCCCGTTAAAAGACTCCATTGAAGAAACGGCTTCAAAAGAAACCCGCAATAAGAAACAAATCGAATATAAACCATTTAAAATAAGCGATATGATAGCGAAAGTCAGATGTCAGCATCGGAGCACGGATTGTAGAGAACGACCCGGAAGAGGAAACTCCCGTTGTTCCCTATAAAGGGGGAACCGTATTCGATATAACGGAAACGGGTAAAGGCCCATATGACTATTATGCCTTATATCATACTGGATGACGAATCAATGAAGATACCGGAAGTGGCAAATTGTTGCCCGGACAAGATCATGTCATGTTTTTCCTGGACAATCGACCTGGAAGAAAAACAAAAAGTAGAGCACTCCCCAATGAGGAGAAGAAACTTCCAAAACCCAAGCTAAATAAGGGACCGAAACTTTTTAACAATTTACTGCCGACTATTAAATATAAAAATATGGACTGGAATTTTATAGGCTTCAGTTTGAATGAAAACAAACAGATAAAAAGATTACCGGATGTTGAAGAATCCTTATACATCCGAATATGATCCCGGTAATTTCTTCCTTGAACAGGCCCGGGAATCCTTAAAAGGCTCCTATGTTCCCAAAGAAGATATCTATTGCATTGCTTGTCCTGAAAAAAGAAGAGAATGCGGAGAGATTCATAAAAGGGATGATCAGGGACAAAACCTTGTACAAAGCCGTTCACTATCCCCTCAGGGATATCGCATTCGTTTATGAAAATAATCCTTATCCCAATTTGTCCTCCCGTAATATCATAGAGGATGTTCTTAAAAAGGCACTGCTGAATCCCGAAATCAAAAGACGGTTCAATGCCTACCACCAGTATCACCAGGACAGGGAGGATGACATAAGCAACAAGGTTATCACCGCGATAAGGACCAACCAGGGGAATCCTGCTTTTTGATGATACGTATCGTGGCTTGCATTGTGCCGAGAGTTACCTGAAATATATTTGTGACCACTTCTTTTTCCCCTATTTATAAAGATGCGGAGAAGTTGCAGGTCTATTATTTCAGCACGACAAATGCCAATCTGGTCAGGAAAGCACAGGAATGTCCGCAAATGTTCACTCTGGATACGAAAAAGACATTTCTCCCCCAAAAGGCCGACTTTATGGATTCAAAGACAATAGCCGGTTATAAACCGAGCATAGAATGTGACATGTTTCCCGACCTGCCGGGCTATAGAGAGATGCTCCGGGTACTGCAAGTCCGTGAAAATTCAGACTGCCATAATATCGGGGTACTGGATCAGATCTACAAAACCGGAGAAATGAAGAATCTGGACCAGGATAGCCTCTTCAAACATTTAAACAGTTTTCAAAGCCTGCATGACCAGATATGGCAATCCTATCTGATCATGCAGGACAATACGCCGCTTAAGGATTCCCTGACACAGGCTATAAAAGATACGGCTAAAAGAATCCTGCAAAACGAGTATAGTGCCAGAGGATATGAACTGCCTGCACCGGAAATTAAAAGAACTAAGAAAAACAATCTGAAAATATAATTACCCGAATATGGAAAAAGATGCCATTATATTTAATGTGGACAATAGAGGGCAAGTCACCAGCTACTTCCCTTTTTTAGCCGATACTGCTACAGCCGGCATGGACCTCTGCTTTGGGATATATATGCACGAACAAGCCCGGATTGCCCTGGAAGGCACCTATGTCCCGCAGGAAATGATTTACTACAAGCCCTATGAAGTTCATCCAAGAAATGACAGGGCAGAGAATTTTTTTAAATTATCTGGTCACGCATAATTTAACGGGAAGCCTTCCTAAAATCCCATTGCGTCTGCTTACGTATGCCTGTGAAACCTGTCCGGGACAAATAAAGGTCTTGAGTGACATGGAAAGCTTTATGGAAGAGATGCGTCATAGTCCGGACAAGCAAAAGCGTTTCAATGAGTATGAAAGATATCACGGGGAAAAGAAAAGGATGTTCAAAACAGGACCATAACTGCCATCGAAAAAATAATAACGGAGTACTGCTGTTCAGTGATTCCGGCAGGGGATTCCAGTATAAAAACAATTATCTGCAATATATGGCTGACAATTATTTTTCTCCGGAATACAAAAATCTTGAGTTTGTGAAAATGTATTATTTCAGTACCTCCAACAAAAAACTGGTGGAATTGTCCCAACAATGCACATCCATGTTTTCAGCAGATACGGCGCACCTTTTCATCCCGCAAAAAGCCGGATACGCAAGTAACCGGATTACGGATAAGATATCGCCTGCCGATGAGTGCAGTATGGAACCGGACAGGGGAAGGATATCAGAATTTTATAGAGAAATTCCGGCTGGACAAGTCATTTAAGAATGAGAATATAGCCATTCTGGTCGATATAGCCGGACATGGCATCGTTAACCTGGCTGAAAATAAATTTCCTGATTTCGGGCATAAAAGCAGTTTTGACGGACTTTTATACCAGTTTCGTAGCCATGCGGCATCCCCCGGCACACCAATTTCTCCGGGAAAAGCTGGAAGATGCCGCCGAGGGATATTGCTAAACGGAATTCTACAAAACGAATACAATGTCCGGGGATACGGACATCCGGAGCATCATGAACAAAAAGCGAAACAAGTAACATTGAAAATTTAATTATAAATCATATGGAGCAGAAAAATATATTGAATTTCTTCGTTGCCCAGGATACGGAAGGACAACCCAGGCAGATGGAGGTCCATCTGGTTCCCGAATCTGCCAACTGGATGGTTCTACAGGCGTTTACGGATTTCCTGCGTAAACAAAGGGAATTATACCGGCCCTCCCTTTCGGGAAGTTATCTTCCGGATCTCAGCCTGTGCCAGTACCAATTTCCCGGAAATGTTCCCTGTCCTGAAGATTTTAGGATTTTTGACCGGGACAAAAGTCTTGTCCGGAAATTTATCGCCGACAATGGAGGCATTGCCCAAAATGTCGTTTCATTAAGAGGACTGGAATACCTGTATTCGCGTGACGAAGAAAAAAAGCCTTCCCATGCTGGTTTCCAACCGGCTCATCAACCATCTGCTTGTACAGCCGGAGGCCAGACGCTTTGCCCGGTCACAGGACGTGTTCCATGATGATCCTTCAGAAACACTGACGGCCATCGAGACATCACAGGGAGTGCTTCTTTTTGAATATTCCGGATATGGAAGGGCATGTTACCAGTCTTACCTGCAATATCTGGCAGACCATTATTTCACTATCGATGGGCAGAAGTCGGAATTTATAAACCAATACATAATGACAAATCCGGGAAAGGAGGCAATGGAAGCTTTCCGGACATCAGGCAATGCCTTTTCATTGTACAATACCTGTTTCCTTCCGGATAATGCCCGGTACCAGGATGTCTCTATCCTGCAAAATGTCAGACAGGACAGAAGCTTCCGCATGGAACCGGATTCCGAAGCCTATCAGAATCTGGTTTCCCGCTATGACTTGACAACCAATATACCGAATGCACAGATATTAAGATTGCTTTCTTTGAAGGAATCAGGTAGAATCTCCGGAATAGACCATACGACCAGACGCATCCCGTTCATGTATAGAACGTCCTTCAACCCGCTCTTTAACAAACTGGAGGATACACCGGCGGAGAACAAGGCCGAACAAAAAAAAATTAAAGGGTTAATCTGCGACCAGGCCAATTACATACTCAAAAGGGATTATGAACTATTCTCCCGGGAAGCACTGAATAAGAAAACAGATCCCATATTTTCTATCCAGACTTCCAGAGGGGCCGTTTATCTGCCCGTAACGGAGGAGGGAGCCAAATATAAACAAACTTTTCTACAAGATATCGCAGACCGGTTCTTCTCCCCGGAAATGCAGTCCCTGCACCGGATCAGGGAGTTTTATATTTCCACTCCAGATGCGGCGACGGGTAATTATATGCAGAAACAGCTGGAATTCTTTCAGTCCGGCCCTTCTGACAAACAGCTGGCAACAATGCCTCTTTATCCCATCCTGCAAAATGAATCCCTGCAGAAAGGCGGGTATCCCGTAGAGGCTACCTACCATGCATTCAAACAATTCACGGAAGACTATCATCTTTCCATGTCCGGGCAGAACAAAGAGATTTTCTCCCTGCTTTTTATCCGCGAATACGGGCTGCCTGCCGATTTCGGAACCAATCCCGAGTCTGCGGGATTAAGCTGCAGGAACGAGTTCAACAGCCTGCACAGGGAAATGTCAGAACTGCAATCCCATAAAGGATACAGCGAAAAGAAGTTTTACTCCATACAGAATGGCCAGCAACGGCTGGCAGACAGCCTGCTCAGAGAACGTCATGGAATCGCATGCCCGCCACTGGAATTGACCGGACCTGTAAAAACCGGTAAAAAAGTAACTGTATCCAAGTCCAACACCCCCATATTTAATCTGATTTATTATGCCTGCGTGGATGAAAAAAATAAAAAGTACACTATCCGCCAAAGCGGATTTAAAAAGCCTGTTTATAGAGTTACAACCGGATAACCGGGTTAATTCTTTTATGTCAGTGTCATATAAGCCGGCCGATCCTGTCTCTTTCCCGTCTTATCTGGATCTTACCGCCCGGATAGCCAGGGAGAAAGAATTCATACCGGACAACCTGATCATACGTTTTGAAGGTATTCCCCGGGAGGAAGTCCCTTCCTCCAATGATATGCTTGCAAAAGATGCTGCGGAAGCCTTGCACTTCATCGTATCCCACGGAGGAATAACCGGTAAGAACACGATCCCACTCAGAAAAGTGGCCTATCTCCAAGCACAAAAGAGGGAGGTGAACAAAGAAAATCTCCAGACACTGGACCACTCACAAGGATACAGGCAGTTTCAGAATTACGAAGAAACGATGGAAAAGAAAATGGCGGGAAAAACTGCCAGAATGTATTTTACCATCACTGAAACCGAACAGGGGGTCAGGATCTTCAATGACGGCTTGTCCGGAAAGGAAAAACTTCGTAACTACATGCAGTCCCTGGCTGATAATTTCTTCGACCGGTCATTGCAGAATGTGGAATCGCTCAATATCTACCGGATAGAAACCTCTTCAGACAGGATGATGGAACTGGCCAACCATCCGGAGCAGCCTGTTCCGCCGTCACATCGGACTTGAAATATTGAAGAATTACAATCCTTCGATTATATATGATCTCCGCCCCGACTGTGAAAATTTGGAACGGCTGATCGCCGCCAATGCACTGGATTTCTCAGTACGCAACCGGGATATCACTATCCTCCAGGATATTGTAAAAGGGGAATATTCTCCCTTATTGCCGGATGATTCGTTTCCCTATAGAAAAGAATTCGCGCCCCATAGACAAGGAAATCCGGGAAATAACCAGGCAGAGGGAACTCGTACCCGGATTTCCTTTCGAGAAAAAAGATGGGTGAATTGCAGATGGCAGCCGGGACACTTGCCCGGACCCTGTTAAATATGGAAGAAGTCCGCCGGAACCGTTGTCCGTTGCCGATACGCCCGGCAGTCATTCCTCCCGAAGAACGGTCGGAAGAGAGAAAAAGAAAAGCCGGAAGCTAAAAAAAAGAGAGCAAAATAAAGAAAGGAACCGGAAAAAAATGAATGCTTCCCATAAGAAACAAGTAAAAACCTAAATTATAATTCATATGGCATTGATAGATAGCGCAATGATAATTCCTGAGAAAAAAATATTCCCAGAAGCAGACGGGATGCTAAAAGAAAAAGCATTCCTGCAGACAGTAAAAGGCTTGTTTACCAGTCAGAATCCCATCCGGAAATGGTTGGACGCCTACCGTTTTAATAAGATTCACTGGAGTGTGTCCAACTTCCATGAGCCATCCTGAAGGAAACGGCTCAGCCTGCTCTTCCATACAAGAAACCCGCTGTCCGTTCTCCGTGACTCCTACCGTATGAGCTGCAACAAGCTGGTCGGCAGATGGGAAAGGACTACCATCAACAAAATAAATATGGAATTGGACAAGCTTGGAGGTACAGCTCTGAACTACAGGAACAGGGATACCCTCAAAAGTTTGAAAGACATCCAAAGAAAGATCAACCGATTGCAGGGATATGACGGATGCCCGAATATGCAAAATGAGCAACAACTTCTGGCAACCTTCCGGTATATCTTATCTTCCCCTTTCGATGAGAAATTCGGGAACCTGAATCCGGACAATATCTGCCAACTTTTGCAACAGAACGGACTAACGTCCCAGAACCTGTATTATCAGAATTATGAAAGCATCCTGCACGGTTGGGAAACTCCCATGTATGAAATGGCAAGCCGGCAGGACGGAACCGGATACCTCCGTCCGACGGACCATGTCAGGCTGGAAATTACACCCGGCGGATATACAATGAATCAGGCAAGCCGTCTCCCTGGAAAAGGACTGCCTGCTGTCCCCAATGTAACGGAAACGGTGCCGGCTTCTGAAAAAAGAAAATCAAACAGGCGGTTAATAGAAAGCCGGTACGACATGTCCGCAAGACAAAAAATAAAAGCGTTAAAATAAAATAGTTTCATTAAAAATCGTATGTAATATGAAAACAGTTTTAATGTGTGAGAAGCCATCTGTGGCCAGAAGCGTGGCCGGGGTGCTGGGAGCCGTTGAAAAACAGGACGGGTATTGGAGCGGTAACGGATATTTTGTTACATGAACTTTCGGCCATCTGCTGGCACTGGCCCTGCCTCCCGATTATGGCATCGGACATGTGGAGAAAGAAATGCTTCCCATTATTCCCGATCCTTTCAAACTGGTAGTCCGGCAGATTAAGGCAGAGGATGGATATAAGGATGATCCGGTAGCTCTCAAACAGCTGGAAGTTATCCGTAAATTATTGTCCCGGTCAGAGTATGCGATCACGGCTACCGATTCGGCCAGAGAAGGGCAGTTGATCGCAAGATACGTCTATTCGTATCTTGGCTACTGTAACAAGGAAACCAAGCGTTTATGGATCTCTTCACTGACGGAAAAAGCCATTCGCGAAGGTTTCAACAAGCTGAAACCGGACAGCGACTATGATAACCTGTACGATGCCGCCAAAGCCCGCAGGGAGGCAGACTGGATAGTCGGACTTAATTCAAGCCTCGCGTTAAGCATAGCGGCGGGAAAAAACAACTACTCCCTTGGACGTGTCCAGACACCGACACTTGCCATGATCTGCCGGCGTTATCTGGAAAACAGGGATTTCATTTCCAGGGTATATTATCAGCTACAGCTCCATAGCTCAAAGAATGGACGGAATTTCAGTTTCATATCCGTAGACCGGTACGATTCGGCAGACCGGGCCGGAGCTTTCCTTCAGGAAGCCAACCGGACAAATATGGCCAGGGTCGTACAGGTGGAAAAGAAAAATATGGCTGAAGAAGCCCCGCTGTTATATGACCTGACCGCCCTGCAGCAGGACGCAAACACCCGGCTCGGTCTGACAGCTGAACAGACCTTGAACATCGCGCAGAAGCTTTATGAAGCCGCCTATATTTCGTATCCGCGTACTTCCTGCCGTTATATCCCGGAAGATGTATTCGAACAGGTTCCGTCACTTGTCTCCCTGCTCGAAGCCAATCCCCGGTTTGCACGCCATGCGGAGAGTCTAAAAAGCGAGAATCTGAACCGGCATCCGGTAGATGACAGCAAAATGACCGATCATCACGCATTGATTGTTACGGAGAACATTCCACAGCAACTCTCTATTGACGAACAGAATATCTATTCCATGATTGCCGGGCGTATGTTGGAAGCCTTTTCCGGTAAATGCCTCAAAGAAGTTACTTGTGTCCGTGCGGACTGCGGCGGTGTCCTGTTCTGTGTAAAAGGAACCGAAGTAAAGGTACCGGGATGGAGAAGCATCTATAATGAAAGCGGTGAAGAGAAAGAAGAAGGCATGCTGCCGGAATTCCGGGAAGGAGAATCCCTGCCGGTTCTGGGTGTCAATACAGTGGAAAAGAAGACCAAGCCCCAATCTATATTCACTGAGGCAAGCTTGCTTGCTGCGATGGAAGGTTGTGGAAAGAGTCTTGATGACGAGAAAGAACGGGAAGCGATGAAGGCGATTCAGGACTGGGAACGCCGGCCACCCGTGCCGGGATCATTGAACTGCTGATTACACGGCAATATGTCGAAAGAAAAGGACGTTCCCTGCTGCCTACACCCAAGGGGCTTGAAGTATATGAAATAGTGAAAAAGAGAATGATAGCGGATGTCAGCATGACCGGCAAGTGGGAATATGCGTTGCACAGGATTGAAACGGGAGAGCTGTCAAGTGAAACATTCACTTCAAAGATCAATGGATATACAGGTCAGATCGTATCGGAATTGCTTAAACTCAAGTTAAACCATCCCGAACTGCCACACTGCAGTTGTCCGAAGTGTGGTACCGGCATAGTGACGGTTTATAACAAGGTCGCAAAATGTAATGATCCTGCCTGTGCATTCATCCTGTTCAGGCAATTTAACGGAAGGGAGCTCACTAATGACCAGATGCTCCAGTTGGCATCGGGTAAGCGTACCGCCTATCTGGAGTTTACCAGCAAGAAAGGAAAACCGTATGAAGCTTCACTGAAACAGGATGACAACTACAGGATTGACATGAAATTCAGGGACAACCGCCCCAAGAAGTAATCCGTCGCACATTTCACAAGGCTTTCTCGTAAATTATCCGGCACACACCGGTATGATAACTCTTATTCCCGGCCAGTTTCCATAAGGAAGGACCGGGAATTTCTGTAAATAAACGTATCCCGTCCCCTTGAACAGGGTACCACATAGAGTACAATCCCATCGACAAGGTTAAAACGGAACATGCTTTCAATGACGGAAACCGTCTCAGGTTCCGCTTCCATCAGGCTGTATCCGCCGGAGGACTCTTTGTCATTTTACCAATGAGATGAAAGACACATGCGGGTCAAGAACCTGTACCGCCTTTTTCACGTATCCGTGTGATGCCGTACTTGTTCCAGGATATTCCCAAAGGAAAGGGCATACTGACTTTTCTACAAGATATCCGTCAAGGGATATAAACGCCAATAATTGAACTTTTGCCATCATCAATATTAAAATGAAGTGGGAGGACAACCGGAAGGAGTCACGAAAAAAGCGTGACCTACCATCGGTTACAAAACGGGAGGTTCTGGTAAACCTATGAATAGTAGCTGTGTAAGCCACGCTATGACAAAGCATAGCATAAGCAATACGCAAAAGTCTCTATTCATTGAAATTTACCAGATTCCCGTCTTGAGACATTCTGCGAATGTTATGTCTATATCTAACCGAAAAGGGCTTTTTATCCTGCCTTTCCCGTTTAAATTCAAAATCTGCTCCAAAGATACTTATTATTTTGATTCTTCCGAAGGGACAATCGCAGAAAATAAAAGGATGCTATGGAGGACGTCGTGTTTCGTGGCTGTTGCACAACTCAGTGATTATACTAATTACAATGTAAATATTTGTATATCAACAGAATAATTAGTATCTTACAAAAAAGAAAAAGGAGGTATTATGCAAGGATGTAAACCGTTTGAAGAAAAGCTGTTTTATACATTTAGTTTATCAGAACGTGTGCCGGAAAACAATTTTTACCGTCGTTTGAAAAGTATCCTTGATTTGTCCTTCATTCGTAAATACACGATGTGCTATTATGGAAAGGAGGGGCAAGCAAGCATTGATCCGGTTGTCTTTTTAAGTTTATGCTTATTGGTTATTTGGAGAATCTAGCTTCAGACCGCAAAATAGTTGAACAAGCCAGTATGCGATTGGATATGCTTTATTTTCTAAATTACAATATCGACGAGCCATTGCCTTGGCATAGTACACTTTCCCGCACTAGAAAGTTATATGGTGAAGAATTGTTTTTAAAAGTATTCAATCATATTTTAGAGTTATGTGTACATGCTGGTATGGTTGATGGTCGGATTCAGGCTGTTGACAGTGCTTTTATAAAGGCCAATGCCTCAATGAACAGTTTACGGAATGTAAGATTAGTGAGTCGGAAATATTACAAACGCTTGAATGATTCAGAAGAAAAAAGAAGAAGTTCAAGCCGATGATTACCCTCCTGAGTCCAATGATCCAAGGAGGCAGACCAATATAAAGCGAGTCAGCCATACAGACCCTGATGCCAAGCTGTCTACTAAACGGGGACGTCCCATGGCCCTAAATTATCAAGCTCAGATCAGTGTGGATGTATCTTCCCATATCATATGTGGTGCCCCTTGGTTTATACGCTAATATAAAAAGACAGCCGATGCATGCCATACATATTGAACCAAACGATTGATAACCTGTCTTGTAATGGGATTGAGATCAAAAGAGTCTTAGCTGATACAAATTATTCAAGTGGAGACGCTCTTAAATATTTAGAAACTAATGAAATCACCGGTTATATTCCTTGTACGGGCAATTATAAATCCGACAGAGAAGGCTTTATTTATGATGTTAAGAATGATTGCTATCTGTGCAGGATGAATAAAAAAGTTAACTTTCAGATATATACACAAGAGTGGTAGTAGCCAAAAGGAATCACGAATATACAGAAGTTCTGTAGAAGATTGTAGCAAATGCCCTTTACGGAATCAATGTATAAAAAAAGTACAAAACAGAATACTAAAGAATTATCGACTACTGTTGATAAGCCGTATTATGATCGAGCTTACGAAAGAGTACACAGTATTATAGGTAGGAGAATGAAAAAGCTACGTTCAAGTACCGTAGAACCGGTATTGGGAACTTTACTTGATTATGGAGCTATGAGAAAAGTACGTACAAGAGGGCTAAAATTGGCCAACAAGCATGTGTTGTTGGCAGCTATGGCATATAATCTGAAAAAATTAATGAAGCATCAGTACCATAACTCTGTAGTGGCGGTTGCAAAAGTAACCGAAAATCTACAAAATCATATTAGTAACTTATTTGTTAGGGAAAGATTGTTCTCAAATTCAAATATATTTCCACGATCTACGATAGCTTATTACTTTTTGATTTCTACATCTGAAAACATTACGCAACTTTCTAAAGTTGTGCAACAGCCACGTTTCACGACATCCATCCTCCGGGCAGTTATTCCGGTGGGGATTTCTAAGACATCTGCCACCTCCATGACAATAACCGACTATCCATGACTATTGATGACGCCCCGTTTCAAGCAGTTCATTTATCCTATATATTGCACCCAATTTCATTATTAACCATTAAAAAAGAAGTAAAAATGGAACTGACAATTATTGAAACAAGTGCTTATCTGGAGCTGAAAAAGACAGCTCAGCACACTGTCTGTGAAAATGGATTTCCCGGGTATTATATCAGTAGTGTCCGGGGCGTTGGGTACAAATTCAATAAATAATAATCTGCCAGAGAGGCTGTTTGTGTCTGAAAAGTCACAGCAGCCTCTCTGTTTGCTTAAATTTCCTCCAAATTTTTGTTTTAGACCGCGCCATTTTACCCAAAAATGAACGGAATAGTGAGGGGATATTTTTTGACCGTCAGGAGGTGATGAAAATAAAAAGCAAAACGCCTGTCATGAGTTATCGTCAGTATCGCCGGGCAAGGAAGCTGGGCATGAATGCTGCAACTATGACAATGGAAACTGTATCGCGCTTGATGATGGAGAGGAATGTGTCTGCGTGCAGAGCATTTCCTATTCCCTGCTGTGCAAATGGTTCCCACTGCTGTCCTCCCTTTGGACAAACCGTTGGAAACGGCGCTGCTGTTCCGGGAGGATATGAAAAACGATGTGCGGTGCGGCAAACCATTTCTTCCCGGTTCCAACCGGGCAAAATACTGCAAACCCTGTGCGGCGAAGGTTCACCGAAAGCAGAAAAAATGCCAGCGGCCGAAAAGGCGGCTCCCTATGCGGACAATTAGAAAAGAAAGATCTTTTTACTGGCGTTTCAATCGTCTGTCGCCGGGAGGGTGGGATAAATCCCCTCTATATCCCCCAAAGCGCCTTCTTAACTGTCCGCA
>VOFJ01002760.1_pt1 | contig 49265 bp, 57 predicted proteins | sample 5384081 | NCBI WGS metagenome assembly VOFJ01 (sample SAMN12384729, study PRJNA508395) | human gut metagenome | isolation source: healthy gut I | host: Homo sapiens
TTAGGCGTCATAGAGAGCATGGATCACATGCGATAAATCCAGGATTGTTGGTCATGCCGCAGCGCTGCTGTTTGTTTAAACAAACAGAAGCGACGTCACGCATTCACGCCATTACATGTTGTTGCTCTCCATTTGACAAATTGCACAGGCAAGCTTAAAATGGAGGCAACAAAAAGATTGTGCAACGAGCAAACCTTTGTAATCGCAAAACGCAGGAGTATATGATATGGCCACAAAGAATACGACGGCCCCGCGCCTTGAGGAGGTCAAGGGCATTCGCAAAACGTTTGGGCAGAACGCCGTGCTCAAGGATCAATCTGAGCGTGGATGTCGGTCGAGGTTGTCGCGCTGATTGGCGGCAATGGCGCCGGTAAATCGACGCTCATGAAGATCATCATGGGCATTTATTCGTGCGACGAGGGCGATATCCTCATCGACGGGCAGGCGGTCAAACTGGGCAAGCCCGCCGCGTCGCTGGCGCACGGCATTTATCTGGTGCCGCAGGAGCCGATGCTTTTTCCCGAACATGACGGTTCTGGAAAACATCCTGATGGGCTTCAATGAAAACGAAAGCGAACTGAAAAAGCGCCTGGCCGGACTGCATGAAGGAACTGAACTTTCGATCTGAACCTTCAGCGCAAGGCCAACACGCTGTCCATCGCCGAGCAGCAGCTGGTCGAGCTTCTGCGCGGCATGATGCGCGAAGCGCGGCTCCTGATCCTGGACGAGCCGACCAGCTCCCCTGACCTTCAACGAGGTGCAGTCGCTGTTTAAAACGGTGGAGGATCTCAAGAAAAAGGGCATTGCCATCATTTATATCACGCACCGCCTGACCGAGGTTTTTGAAATCGCGACGCACGTGGCCATCATGCGCGACGGTGTGATTACGCTGGAGGCCCGGTGAAAAACTTCACCAAGGAAATGCTGATTCAGGGTCTTCTGCCCAAACGACGCGCAGGGCGGCCAGCAGACGGAAAAAGGCGTATGTCCCGGTGGATTATGCCCATCTCAAACCCGTCATGCAGGTGAAGAATTTCAGCGGCTACGGCTTCAGCAACATCACGTTTCGACCTGTATCCGGGCGAAATCCTCGGCATTGCGGGCGTCGTCGGCGCGGGCCGCACGGAACTCATCAGCACCATCTTCGGCCGCGACAAGGTGCTTCGGCGGCAAAAGGTGATTCTGGCGGGGAAGGACATCACGGGCCTTTCCACCAAGCAAATTTTGCAGGCGGGCATCAACTTCGTGCCCGGAAGACCGCCACTACCACGGCATTTTCAAAATCCGCTCGATTTCTTCCAATACAACGTCGTCCGCGCTGCTGAGCGGCAAGGACGTCGGCGCGGTGAACATGAACCGCCGCCGTCAAAGCGAAATCTCTCAAAAGTACGTCAACGATTTCAGAACGAAGATCGTCTCTCTGGATGACCTCAGATCGGCAGTCTCTCCGGCGGCAACCAGCAGAAGGTGGTTATCGCCCGCGCGCTGTCCACCCAGCCGAAAGTCGTCATCCTCGATGAGCCGACCCGCGGCATTGACGCGGCGGCGCGCGGCGACGTATACAACATCATTCGCCAGCTCAAGGACGCGGGCGTGGCCGTGCTGATGGTTTCCTCCGATATGGAAGAAGTCGTGGAGCTGGCGGACCGCGCGATCACGGTTTTCCAGGGACGGATCAACGGCGAGTTCAGCCGCGAGGAAATCACGCAGGATGCTCTTACCAGCGCCTCCTTCGGCATTGCGCATGAAAGGAAGGTGTGAGGAAAAATGAAGAACCTGTTTAAAGCGCGGTGGATGACCAGCCTGATCTTTCTGATTCTGCTGTTTGTCATCACCGGTATTGCGGCCCCGGATTCCTGACGGTATGGACAACATCATCACCTGTTTCAACACGGCGACGATGTACACGCTGCTGGCTGTCGGCATTGCGTTCGTCATCATGACGGGCGAGATCGACGTTTCCATCGGCGCGACCCTCGGTCTGACGGCCGGCATGACGGGCCTGATCGCCAGCAGGGCGGAAGCATCCCGAAGATGCTGCTGCTGTGTGTCTGGTGACGGGCGCGGCCATCGGTCTGGTCAACGGTGTCGGCGTTTCGTATTTCGGCGTGCCGTCGCTGATCTTCACCTCGGCACAAACAGCGTGGTTCGCGGATTGATTTACATCATGTCCGGCGGACGCACGATTGAAAACTTCGGCGGCGCGATTTCCAGCTATGGCAACAAGACCGTGTTCGCAGGCATTACGCTTTACTACGCGATTGCGGTTGTGCTGGTTGCGATTTCGCATCTGGCTTTGACGAAGACGCGCAAGGGCAAGTACTTCATTGCGGTCGGCGATAACGCGGGCGGCGCGAATCTGGTCGGCATTTCCGTGCTGAGCACGAAGATTCTGGCGTATGTGCTCTGCGGTCTGTTCGCGGGTCTGGGCGGCTTCGTGTTCGCCTCCAAGTACGGTCAGGGTCATGACCGTGGCCGGCAACGGCTATGAGATGACCGCCATCGCGGCCTGCGTGCTCGGCGGCATTTCGCTCTCCGGCGGCCTGGGCAACGTGATCGGCGCGGCTATCGGCGCGGTCATCATGTCTTCCATTGGCCGACTGCTGGTCTTCATCGGCCTGCCGTCCACCTATGACAACACCATCACCGGCACGATGCTGATCGTCATCGTCGTCATCGACGCGCTGGCGCAGCGCCGTTCCATTGAAATGACTCGCAGAAAGCGCCTTCTGTCCAGAACGGCGGGATCAAGAAGGAGGCGCGAAGGCATGAAGGACATGCTGAAAAAGGTTTTCGCACTGGGGGAAATGTTTCTGGTGATCTTCCTGATTCTGGAAATTTGTGGTGTTTGGCGCGGCCAACCGAAGTTCCGCGTCCGCAGTCCATCATGAACAGCATCGTCAACTACATCAGCGTTCGCATCATCTCGCTGTTTGTGACGATGGTCATGATTACCGGCGGCATTGACATTCAAGCGCCATAAACGATCATCGGTCTTGAGCAGTATCAACATCGGCGTGCTCTGGGAGCGACGCCGGGCTATCTGGGCGACTGTGGCGATCGCCATGGTGGTCGCCGCGCTGTGCGGGCGCTCTCCGGTTTCTTCGTCGCATACTGCGGCGTGCAGCCGATGGGTTGTTACGCTGGGCGGCAGCTTTCCTGTATTCAGGCATTGCGCTGATGGTTTCCGGCATGTCCGCGACCCCGGCGTATCAGGGTATCGGCGGCTTCCCGGCGAAGAACGAGGCGGGCGAGTTCGTCAGCTTCCGTTTCCTCGGCAAAGGCAATATCTTCGGCATTCCGACGCAGATTGCATGATCTACGTTGTGCTGATTCTGCTGTGCATGTGGATTCTCCACGCACCAGTATGGCGACGCCTGTTCCTGATCGGCGTGAATCCGCAGGCGCGGAATATTCCGGCATCAATTCGTCGTACGATCATGGCGCGTCCTTTCGGCTGTGAGCGCCGCGATTGCAGGCACGCTGCTGACCGCGAACGTCAACTCCGCCAAATATGACCTCGGCTCCGGCTATACGCTGGCCATCATCACAGCTGTGCTCGGGCGGCACGCTGAACACGGGCCAAGGGCAGCATCATCGGCGCACGGTGCTTCGCGTCGCTGATCATCTGCATTCCGTTACGGTCTTGCCGCTCTGCTTCGCGTGAGCACGCAGAACCTTGATCTGCCGATCCGGCCTGATTCTGGTCGGTCGTTCTGGGCCGCGAAATCGCCTGGTCAGCACATGCTTTCTCCTGTTCAAACGCAGGAGGAAAAAACGCCGCATTTCCACAGGGGGCGCTGTCGAGCACCTCTTGAGATAAATAAAAAATAGGAGGAACCCCAAACATGAAAAAGATCCTGTCTATGCTTCTCGTGCTGTGCATGGCTCCTGACGCTGTAGCTCCCGCTTTTTGCCGAAGGCAAGAGCCCGGTGGACGGCATGACCGTCGCCTTCATCCCGAAGGTTTCGTAACTCGTTCTTCGAGGCTGCGAACGACGGCGCGCAGAAGTACGCTGCCGATTGGGGTCTGACCGTTGACTACATCGGCGCTCCGACCGCGGACGTTACCACCCAGCTGGAGCTGATCCAGCGATCGGACAAAGGGTGTGGACGCCATCTGCATTTCTTCCGTTGACGCCACCGGCCTGACGAGAAGCTCCAGGAAGCTCAGGACGCGCGGGCATCTATCAGCACCTGGGACTCTGACGCGTCTCTCCGAACGCCCGTGCGCTGATGATGGTTTCTCAGGGCACCGCCGACGTCCGCCCGATGCTGGTTGACATGGCCGTTGAATCCCTCAAGGAGCGCGGCGTGGACGTGGACGGCGAAGTCACCATGTGTGGCACTTCTCCAACCCCAGCGTGGCCGACCAGAACTCCTGGTACGTGGCCGGCGACAAAGTACATCAAGGAAAAGTATCCGTCTTGGGTTGCTGTCCATGATCCGTACTACTCAACCAGGATCCGCTCCAGTCCGTCAGCGTTGGCGAGTCCATCTCGACGCGTATGCTGATGTTGACGACGCCATCATCTGCAACGACTCCACCGCTCTGCCCGGACAGTGCAAGGCTGCTGAGAACAAGGGGCCTGACCGCGAAGGACATCACCATCACCGGTTTCTGCACCCCGTCCGGCATGACCTCTTACCTGGAGAACGGCATCTGCACCCGTTGGGGCCTGTGGGATTGCGGTATCCAGGGCGCGATGGGCTGCTACCTCGCCGCTTACATCTCCGCTGGCAACACCGTGAAGGTTGGCGACAAGATCGACACATCCCGAACATCGGCACCGTCGAAGTGCTGGCCAACGACGCGCTCGTCGCCGGTCAGGAGACTGCTGCTGAGAACAACGGCGTTGTGCTGCTGCCCGCCGGGCGCGTTGTCTTCACGGCTGAGAACGTTGCGGATTACAACTTCTAATCCAAAACAATCGCTTATCCAGGAGGAACCCCGGGGCTCCTCTTTGTGGTGGAAGCTGCGGCATGACGCGGCACTTCGCCTCTGTTTGAAAACATCTACAAAATGGACCATTTTCAGAAAGGAAGATTGATTCCAATGGCAGATAATGGGACGGACTGAAAGTCGCGAAGGATTATCATACGGATGTTCCGTTTGGCAATCAGGGCAGCTTCCATGTGAAGGGCGCGAACAACACGGACTGGGGCATGAAGCGCCACCTTTCCAATATCTTTGATCCGGTCAGCGGCAACACGGTGATGTTTGCGTTCGATCACGGCTACTTCATGGGCTCGACCGCCGGTCTTGAGCGTCTGGATTTGGTGATCCCGGAAGCCCAGGAGCAGGTGGATGTGTTCATGGGCACCCGCGGCGCGATCCGCACCTGCGTTTCCCCGACCTATAGAAGGGCATTGCGCTGCGCGTGTCCTCTGGCTCTTCCATGATCAACGACGACCTGAGCCACGAGTGCCTGGCTGTGGACGTTGAGACGCGATCCGCATGAATGCAGACTGCATGGCCGTGCAGACGTTTATCGGCGCGGACGGCCAGCTTTCCAGCATCGACAACCTGTCCCGCTGCATCAATGCCGGCATGCGTTACAGCATCCCGACGCTGGGCGTGGTGGCCGTTGGCAAGGATATGGAGCGCACCGACCGCTTCTTCAAGCTCGCGACCCGTATCGTGGCCGAGATGGGCGTGCAGCTCGTCAAGACCTATTACTGCGATAACTTCGAGGAAGTCGTCGCGGCGTGCCCGGTGCCGATCGTTGTTGCGGGCGGCGAAGCTGCCGGAGGATGAGCGCTGACGCTGGCGTATCGCCCATTCAGGCGGCGCGCGTGGTCTGGATATGGGCCGCAACATCTTCCAGAGCAACCATCCGGTTGAGATGGCGAAGGCGATCCGCATGATCGTTCACCACAAGGCGACCGACAAGGAAGCGTTTGAGTTCTACACCGACGCGATCCACACCAAGTAATTTGAACCAAAGGAGGCTGCAAAGCGAATTGAGCTTTGCAGCCTCTTTTAGCCGCGCGTTAAGGGGGAACGATTGGGACGCTGTCCCAAACCGCCAAGAACCTGAGGTTCTTGGATTTCCGTAACATTTATCGCGATGCGATAAATGAGGAAAAACGCATGAAAACTTGAAATCTCATTAATTGCGAAGCAATTCATGAATGGGAGGTGCAGGAACCTCAGGTTCCTGTGGGGTTTGGGGCAAAGCCCCAACGTTTCCGAAGGAGTCACATATGATTACGCAAATTCTCGCAAAGGTTCTGCCTGTGCTCGTGATGATTATCCTCGGCCGCGTCTGCGCGACAAAGGGCATTCTCAACGACGAACAGCACGCGGGCCTCAAAAATGTGATCCGGCGATATTCTGCTGCCGGTCGTGCTGTTTCAGGCGTTCTTCACCGCGGATTACGGCGTCACAAAGAATGCTGCTGGTGTTCGTGCTGGTGTTCGTTGGCTATGGCGGCGTGGCGCTGGCGGCAGGCTATGCTCTGCGCCGATTCGGGTCAAGCCGTATGACCGCTTTATGCCGCTGCTGATGACCACGGCGCGGGCGGCGGCATGCTCGGCTATGCGCTTCATGCGCGTTTGCGGCGCGGATCGGACAAGATGTACGCGATGGTCGATATCGGTCAGACGATGTTCCTATACCGTCTTTTGGCGCTCAAGGCGGCGGGCGGCGAAAAGATGACGCCCAAGTTCATCGTCAAAAAACATGCTGACCAATAAAGCCTGCATCGGCATGCTGCTGGGCATCATCCTCGGCGCGCTGGGCGTACAGGCCAAGGCCATCGACGGCACGGCGGCGGGGGGAGATCGTGACCTCCCTTGCTGCAGCTTTATCACCGCGCCGACCTCCCGCGCTGATTCTGGATCGTCATGGGTTATCAGCTGCATGTCAGCAAGAAGCTCCTGCGTCCGGTGCTTTCACGACGATGGGGTCTGCGTCTCGGCGTGCTGGCGGTCGTCTGCGCGGCGGTTTTCGGGTATTCTGTTTGCCATCATTCCGTATGACCAAGCCGCTGCTGCTGGCGCTCATGCCTGCAATATACCCCCTGCCCGCGCCGTTCATCATCCCGCTGTATGCCGACATGGGCGACGACGCGGAATACGTCTCCACCACGCTGTCGCTGGGCACGGTGCTCGCCGTCGTGCTGTTCTTCTTTCCTCGCGGCGTTCAGCCTGGCATAAGCCTTGGCAAAGGCTTGCGAAATCGTATGGCCGAGCGCCGAAAACCGAAAAAGGATCAAGTCAATTTGAGCATAGCGAAAAAGTCCGGACAAAAACTGTTCGGGCTTTTCGCGTTTCTCACTTTTATGGTATAATTCGGAGGTGAAGATGAACGATAAATCGGAATTTGATGAAGGAGATGGTGAATATGTTGTGGCCTATTTGTGGCGGAATCATAATTTTGCATTAGGTATGTTTATTCTTTTTGAAGCCAGACTTAGTATGGAAATTGACAGAAGAATGGAAATCTTATCGGGCAGATGAACCGTCTGAATTCTACTTAAAAGTCGCAAAAATTGGTGGTATTTCATTTGCCCTGTTTGGAATTATTATGATTACGCTCCCATTTATTTTAGAGTGATAAATTCCGGCTTATCGAACCGATCAAATTCCTTTAGAAACGAAGGAACGCATTTCAAAGCGCCAAGCGGGGACGGCATGCGTTCTGCGGCGTTTCGTTCTTTTTGTCAGCCGAAAAAAAAAAACCGACCGAAGAATGACAATCGGTCGGTTTTGCTATTTTATCGCGCCGCCAATTCCTCCGGCGTATAGCGCGGCTTGATTTTCTTGTTCCAGAGCACAACGAAGATACCGACCAGCACCAGGAACGTCAGCGCCCACGAGACGGGGTAGGAGACCATCAGGCAATCCATCGTCCGGATTGGCCGCAAACGCCGTCATGACCCAGAAAATGCGGAAAAACGCACGCGCCCATCAGCGAAAAACGATCATCGGCAGCAGCGAATAGCCCACGCCGCGCAGCACGCCGGTCATCACGTCCATAATGCCGCAGAGGAAATATGGGCCGCAGACGATATACATGCGTTCAGGGACCGACCTTGAATGACCGCCGGTCTGTGGGAATACAGAAGCTCGAGCAGCTGCGCGCCGAACACGCAGGGAGAGCACGCCGAAGACCACGCCGAAGGAAACGCCCAGAACAGGCTGACATACATCGAGGTCGCGGCAAACGCGCGCTTGCGCGCGCCGATATTCTGCCCTGGCGAAGCAGGTGACGGCCTGTGGAAGGTGTTCATCGCCTGATAGACGAAGTTGCCGACGTTCGCGCCCGCCGCGTTGCCCTGCAATGACGATGGAGCCGAAGCTGTTCACCGTGAAAGACTGATGACGACATTGGGAGAAGCGAGAACATGCAGCTCTGAATACCCGCAGGCAGGCCGATCTGGATGATCATGCGCATGATGTGCGGCTTGATGGAAAGGCGGTTGAGGTGCAGGCGCGTCGGCCATCCATCAGCATCAGCGAGCGCGTGACCAGCACCGCCGAAACGGCCTGCGATGATGATCGTCGCCAGCGCGACACCCGCCACGCTCATCTTAAACCCGATGACGAACACCAGATTCAGCCCGGCGTTAATCACGCCCGCGATGGTCAGAAAAATACAGCAGGCGTTTGGTGTCGCCGACGGCGCGAAGCACCGCCGGGCAGAAGTTATAGAGCATCTGCACAGGCATGCCGACGAAGATGATGCGGATATACAGCTCGGCGAGGTCGATCACGTCTTCCGGCGAACCCATGATTTCCAAGCAACGGGCGCGCGGCCACAAAGCCGACGACTGCCAGCACTGCGCCGCCCACAAGGGACAGGAGCACGGCGGTATGCACCGTTTCGAGACGTGTTCCGCGTCCTTCGCGCCGGTGAAGCGCGCGACGAGCACGTTTACGCCGATGGAAAGGCCGACAAACAGGCTGATGATCATGTTATTGAGCGAACCGACCGAACCGACGGCCGCCAGCGCTTCATTGCCCGCAAACCGGCCGACCACGATGGTATCCGCCGCGTTGAAAGAGCAGCTGCAAAAATGCCGGAGAGCATAATTGGAAGCGAAAAAACAGCACCTTGGTCAGAAGGGAGCCTTCCGTCATATCCATGGTGCGATGCGCGTGGGTCTTGAACATAACATTCTCCTGTACACAGACACAAAAAAGAAAAAACAAGGACAAGTTTATTATAGCAACAGATTCGGCGGATGTTAAGAGGAGTTTGAATAATTGTAAAAATAACGAAAAGCGGCTGAGCGGAGTCAGGTGACGCTTCGCGGCGGTATAAACAGGCATAGAAAAAGCCGTCCCGAAAACGGGACGGCGCAAAATCGAAGGAGTTTAGCCGATAAAGCCGGGGATGAACAGCGGCAGATACACAATCAGCAGGAAAACGATGACCAGACCGATGAGGTAGGGGACGACGGCCTTGAAATCTTTTCCAGCGACAGCCCCGTGATGCCGGAAGCGACGAACAGGTTAATGGCGACCGGCGGGGGTGATCATGCCGATGGCGATGCCGACGACGAAGAGGATGCCGAAGTGGAGCGTGGAGATGCCCAGCGCGCACCAGCGGCAGGAAAAACCCGGGGTCAGGATGATGATTGCGGAGGAGGTCTCCATAAACACGCCCGCAATCAGGATGATGAGCGAAATCAGAACAGGATGACGTACTTATTGGTGGAAACGCTCAGCACGGCGGTGGAGATGGCTTCCGGAATCTTCCAGTTGGCCAGCGCCCAGCCGAACGGGCCGCTGCACGCGATGATAATCATGATGACGGCGCTGGTTTTGGCCGAGCCGAGCATGGTGGTATAGAGCATTTTTGAAGCTCATATCGCGATAGACGAACGTGGAAACCAGCAGCGCGTAGACGACGGCCACGGCCGCCGCTTCGGACGGGGTGAAGTAGCCGGAGAAGATGCCGCCGAGGATGATCGCGGGCATCAGCAGGCCGGGGATGGCCTTGAGGAAGGTCTTGCCCACATTTTTGAGGGGAGAACGGCGCGCCCTTGGGATAGTTGTTTTTATACGCCTGATAGAGCGAGATGGCGATGAGCATCAGACCCATGATGACGCCCGGCATGAAACCGGCGCTGAACAGGCGGCTGACGCTTTCCTCCGCGATGACGGCGTAGAGCACCATCGGCACGGAAGGCGGAATAACCACGCCGATGGTGCCGGCGGCGGCGACGAGCGCGGCGGCGGAATCCTCGCGATAGCCGCGCTTTTTCAATTCAGGCACGAGCGTTGCGCCGACGGCGGCAGTGGTGGCCGCGCCCGAACCGGAGATCGCGGCGAAGAACATGCCCGCCAGCACGGAGACCACGGACAGGCCGCCCTTGATCATGCCCAGCAGGGATTCGCAGAACTCGACGAGCACCTTGGAAATTTTACCGCCCGCGAGCAGATCGCCCGCAAAAGATGAAAAACGGCACGGCAATCAGGCTGAAAGAATCGCAGCTGGCGAACATGCGCTGCACCACGATCATCATTTTGGCGGTGCCGAAGCCCGCAAACATCGTCGTCGCGGCGGCGGAACAGATGGCGAACGCGACCGGCACGCCCAGCAGCAGAAGGGCGATAAACACGCCGAACAGAATCAGTGCCATTAGCCCTTGACCTCCTTCATCGTTTTCAACTTCGCCCAGCGCCATCACCAGCGCGTGGAGCATCAGAATGCCCATGCTGATGGGGATGCACAGGTAGATCTTATTTCATCTTGATCGGCAGCGCGGTGGCCGTCTTGACCAGCTTGCCACAATACTTGACGCTGAAAACCAGCAGCACGGCGAACAGGAAGCAGCAGATTGCATGCACCGCGATGCGCATGACGGCGCCGAGCTTTTTGGGCACCAGATCCTGAATGAAAGTGATGGCGATGTTGCCGCTGTGGCGGTAGACGCAGGTCGCGCCCAGGAAGGTGGACCAGATGAGGCAGATAGCGCGTCACCTCGTCGGACCAGCTCAGGGAGGTGAAGAACGTGCGGCAGATGATCTGCGCCGCGGTGATGACGACCATCAGGCCGAGCATGATGACGTGGCCACGCTGCACACCTTTATCAAAGCGCGTCGCTGACGGGGAAAGGATTTTCTTGAGTGCCATGGGGATGCCTCCGTTTTTCCCATATTCTGAAAGGGTAAAAAAACGTTTCCCCCTCGCGGGAGAGGAAACGCATAAGCGGCTGGAATTACTCAGCCAGCAGCGCCTGAATGCGGGCGATGTAGTCCGCGTACTGCGGATAAGCGTCGTACACGCTCTGCACCGCGGCGCGGAGGGACTCGACGTCCGGATTTTCGATAACCTCAACGCCGTGGCTCTTGATGGCGGCCAGCTGATCGGCCTCCTGCTCGGCAACCCAGGCGCGCTCATATTCGGCGGCTTCCTGCGCGCTCGCCAGGAAGATCTCCTGCGTGGCCTCGTCCAGGCTGTTGAACACGTCCAGGCTCATGGTGATGATGGCGGTGGAGTAGCTGTGACGGTCAAGCGTCACGTACTTCTGGCCGTAGTCCCACAGGCTGTAAGAATAGATGACGTTGATCGGGTTTTTTCTTCGCCCTCGATGGTGCCCTGCTGCATGGCGGTCAGCGCTTCGGCCCAGGCCATCGGAACGGCGTTGACCTTGAGCGCCTGATGAAGGTCGCGGTGTAGACTTCGTTTTCCATCACGCGAAGCTTGAGGCCCGCGAGATCGTCGGCGTTGTTCACCGGACGGACGGAGTTGGTCACGTTGCGGAAGCCGCGCTCGGCGTAGGCAAGACCCTTTGAGGCCCGCGTCCTCCAGAGAATCCAGCAGCTCACGGCCGATTTCGCCGTCGAACACCTTGATAAGCCTCTTCGTTGTTGGCGAACAGGTACGGCATATCCAGCACGCCCATCGCCTCCGAGTTGACGAACGGGCCGCTGGTGATGATGCCCCCATATCCAGCATGCCGGTGCTCATGGAATCGAGCATATCGCTCTCGCCGCCCAGCGTGCCGTTGGGATAGATCTCGATTTTTATTCGCCGTTCGTGCGTTCTTCCACAAGCTCGGCAAATTTCTCGGCAGCTACCTGAAGCTGTCCTGTTCGTTGACGGTGGTGCCCAGCTGAAGGGTCGTCTCGGCCAGCGCGCCCGCGCCAGTCATCGCCAGGGCCAGAGCCGCGGCGGCAAGGGTCGTCAGTTTCTTCATGTTTTTCTCCTCCGAAAAATGGTCTTCGCAGTCGCCTCAATGGGCGATGGAAAACATTTTACACGTTTTAACCGGATTGTCAATACTTTTCATGCGCAAGATGAAAAACGTTCATGGATATGAAAACATAAGACGAAAATTCACAACCCCGACTTCATAAAGGCGGGAGAGCCGCGTATCCTGCCGATTGCGCGACCCTCCGCTTATCAAAGAGAAGAGGTGCTGCTTGGCGCATCGCCCGGCGTGCCTTCCTTTCGGGCGCATGCGCATGACGACGGCGAATCTCGCGGCGGCGGTTGGCGACTGTCCGGGTCTGAAAAGGGTTTCTCAGCTCCTCGGAAGATAAACTGCCCGAAAAAGGGGAGGATTATGCGCAGAAAATCAAAATACGGTTTTCAAGCGGAACGCAGAGCATGCCGCGATTGAAACGGCGGCGCTAAACGCATATTTAATATGAAGAAGAGCGTTTTTTTCAAACGCTTCTTCTTTGCGGAAACCGACTGACGCGGCGCAAATCCCATTGCAAATCCCGGCGCAAAGGTGTATCATAAAACGACAAGCATAAGTGCGGAGGACATATGGCAAATCAGCGATTGACAAAGAAGAAGCTCAAAAACCATTTGGCATACAGCTGGTGGAAGTATGCCCCTGGCGGCGGCTGTCAGCACGATGCTGGTGAGTATCGTATTTGCGGTGACGGAATACCGCCCGCCGGACGACAAAAAAGTTGAGTTTTACGTACTCAACAGCTATGCGGATACGGAAACCATGCAGGCGGATTTTTTGGCCGCTGCTTCAGGCGCGGAAGCCGGAGCAGGGAGAAGCTGACCGTCATCAACATCAACCTGACGGACAGCAGCAACATCTACGCGCCGATGCAGTTTTCGACGTATGTCGCGGCGCAACAGGGCGATTTGTTTTTGATTTCGCGGGACGAGATGCTCAAAATCACTTCGGACGGCGCGCAGGAATCGCTGGTGGAGCTGACGCCTTATCTGGAAAGCGGCGCGATTGACGCGGAAGACATCGATTTGGCAAAGGGTACGCTCGACCGCGGCGACGGCACGACGGCGGTTTATGCCATCCCGGCAGATACGCTGACCGGGCTGAACGCATATGGCAACGATCCGCGGGACAGCCTGCTCTGCATCCCGATGTATAGTAAGAACGCGGACAGCGCGGCGGCGCTGATTGAGCTGATGCTGGAAAAGCTGAGATAATAAATTTTTTTCGGCCCGAAAAAGGCGGCGCGCGTTGTGCCGTCTTGTTTTTGCGGCTTCGCGCTTTAACACGCGAAATTGACATAAAACACAAGATGCTGTATCATAGCAAAGCTTGAATTACCAAATATAGTATTTCGATTGATGATAAACAGGGAGAGAAATAACATGCCGGAGTCTATCAAAAGCGCGACGGACGATTGGTGCCGTATGACGAGGCCAAAATTGCCTCCGCAATCGACCCGCGTTTGTGGCCGCCGAGAGCGGCAAGGGCGAGGATGAAGCCGAGCGTCTGGCGAAAATCGTCACCCGCGAGATGAACGCCCAGGAGAGCAATGAAACGCCGTCTGTCGAGGATATTCAGGATCAGGTGGAGCAGGTGCTCATCGCCGAGGGCTATGCCAAAACGGGCCCAAAGCTACATCCTCTACCGCGCGGAGCGCAGCCGCACCTGCGCGAGGCGAAAACCCGCCTGATGCACATTCTGGAGGATATCACGTTCAAGGACGCCTCCGAATCCGACGTGAAGCGCGAAGAACGCGAACATCGACGGCGATACCGCGATGGGCACGATGCTCAAATACGGTTCGGAGAGCGCAAAGCAGTTCTACGATATGTATGTGCTCAACCCGGAGCACGCGCGGCACCGCGAGGCGACATCCACATCCACGACCTCGACTTTTTGACGCTGACGACGACCTGCACCCAGATCGACCTGACGGAGTTGTTCAAGGGCGGCTTCTCCACCGGTCACGGCGTGCTGCGCGAGCCGCAGGACATCGGCAGCTATTCCGCGCTGGCGTGCATCGCCATCCAGAGCAACCAGAACGATCAGCACGGCGGCCAGAGCGTGCCGAACTTCGATTATTCGATGGCGCCGGGCGTGCGCAAGACCTTCCGCAAGCTGTTCCGCGACAATCTCGCCAAGGCCCTTGAGGTGTTCGGCGAGGACGACAACAACGAGGTCGATGCGCGTGCGCTGACCGAGCGTGTCGAGCAGGAGACCGGCAAGTGGGCTTGTCTGGCAGGCGGCAACGGCTATGATGAAGCGATGGCGAAGGTACTTTCCGAGACGCTCGACGAAAAGACGGTTGCAAAGTGCATGAAGTTTGCCCGCAAGTACGCGGATAAGGAAACCCGCAAGACCACCTATCAGGCGATGGAAGCGCTCATCCACAATCTGAACACCATGCACTCCCGTGCGGGCGCGCAGATTCCGTTCTCTTCGCTCAACTACGGCATGGACGTGTCGCCTGAAGCGCGTATGGTGATGAACAATGTGCTGCTGGCGACGGAAGCAGGTCTGGGCGGCGGCGAGACCCCGATTTTCCCGATTCAGATTTTCAAGGTCAAGGAAGGCGTCAACTTCAACCCCGGCGACCCGAACTACGACCTCTACCGGCTCGCCATGCCGCACGAGCGCCAAGCGCCTGTTCCCGAACTTCTCCTTCCTGGACGCGCCGTTCAACCTCCAGTACTACAAGCCCGGCCATCCCGAGACGGAAATCGCCTACATGGGCTGCCGCACACGTGTTATGTCCAACGTGTGCGATCTGATCGCGAAATTACCCCGGGCCGCGGCAATCTGTCCTTCACGTCGGTCAACCTGCCGCGCATCGCAATCCGCAGCCACGGCGATCTGGACTGGTTCTTCGAGGATCTCGACCGCAAGATTGAACTCGTGATCGACCAGCTGCTCGAACGCTTCCGCATCATCAGCAAGCGCGTGAAGAACTTCCCGTTCCTGATGGGCGAGGGCGTGTATGGCTTGATTCCGAGAAGCTGAGCTGGAACGACAAGGTGGGCGAAGTGCTCAAGCACGGCACGATGACCATCGGATTCATCGGCTTGGCGGAAGCGCTGGTTGCCTTGCGCGGCGCATCACGGCGAGAGGACGAGGAAGCCAGAAGCTGGGCCTGAAAATCATCCGCACGATGCGCGAATACACCGACAAGGTGTCCGCGGAGACGGGGCTGAACTACTCCGTCATTGCCACGCCTGCGGAAGGTCTGTCCGGCCGCTTCATCCGCCTCGACAAGCAGCGCTTCGGCATCATCCCCGGCGTGACCGACCGCGAATACTACACGAACTCCTTCCATGTGCCGGTTTACTACCACTGCACGGCGTTCCATAAGCTGAGCGTGGAAGCGCCGTATCATGCGCTGACCAACGGCGGCCATATCTCCTATGTGGAGATGGACGGCGACCCGCTGAAGAACCTCGACGCGTTCGAGAAGATTGTGCGCTATATGCACGACATCGGCATCGGCTACGGTTCGATTAACCACCCGGTTGACCGTGACCCGCTGTGCGGCTATAATGGCATTATTGACGATACTTGCCCGTGCTGCCACCGTGGGGAAACCACCCGCGTGACGGAACGCATCAAGCGCATCAAGGTGGAGGGCTAAAAGCCGCTTTACCCCAAATGCCGGGGAACGCGCTCAAGCCGGGCACCGAAAAAAGGGTCAAGGGGCAATTGCCCCTTGCGGAGTCCAGAGGCAGCGCCTCTGGTAGGGTCTGGGGCAACGCCCCAGCGTCCCTCCCCATAAAACGCCTTCTCCTTCGGGGGAGGGCGTTTCCGTCATTCATTCATCCACCGCGAAAGAGGGTCAATTACCATGGAAATCCGCATCTTTGGTTTGGCAGACGACAGCATCGTCGATGGGCCGGGCGTCCGCTATACTGTGTTCGTGCAGGGATGTCCGCACCACTGCCCCGGCTGCCATAATCCCGCGTCGCATGACTTCGCCGGCGGCACGCTGATGGACACCGACGGCATCATCCGCAAAATCGGCGAGAATCCGCTGCTGGACGGCGTGACGCTCTCCGGCGGCGAACCCATGTGCCAGCCCGAAGCCTGCCGCACAATTGCGGACGCGGCGCACGCAAAGCACCTTAACGTTTGGTGCTACACGGGCTTCACGCTCGATGCGCTGCTGAAGGAGAACGACCCGGCGCGCATGGCGCTGCTGCACAGCATCGACGTGCTGGTGGATTGCGTTTTTTCGCACGAGCGCTCGCTTGATCTGCTCTACTGCGTAAAAAACCAGCGGTCATCGACAGTACCTGCGACGTTGGCGGCGGGGGAAATCCGGCTCTACGTGCCGCCGGAATGGTGAACCTATAAAAGAGGAATAACAGCATTAACCCTATTCTCTGACGGGAATTAGGGTTAATTTTTGCATAAAGGACGGAGAAGAACCTTGTCCGAAATGGATAAAAGTGTTAAAACTATCAAAAGCGTGCGTCAAACGCTGAAAAGAAACAGGAAAACACAGGAGGAATATCAAAATGAAACAGACTTCCGTCGTGAGTTTTTGAAACTGGCCGGTAAGGGCATGCTGGGCGCGGCGGCGTTGAGCACCGTTCCGGCGATGCTGCCGGCGCTGGCTGAGGGCGCGGAAGCGCCTGCCTGGCCGTGGGCTTACAAGAAGATGGACAAGGAAGCGGTTCTCAAGCATGGCTATGAGTGCTTCTATTCCCACGGCGGCTGCTGCGCAGGCGCCGTAGCGGCGATTGTAGAACTGTTGGCTGATGAATACGGCTATCCGTATAACCAGCTGAACGCGCGCATGTTTGCGGACGGCGCGGGTGGATATGGCGCGGGCACGCTTTGCGGCTCCGGGCGGCGCGTGCGCGGTGTTCGGCCTGTTCTGCGAGGCGGAGGATGCCCGCGCCCTGCGCGATCAGCTTATATGCCTGGTACAAAGGAACACGCGTTCCCGACCTATCAGCCGGAGATGGAATCCGTCACCACGGTTTCGGGCGCGATTGAGTGCGCGGTTTCCGTCGGGAACTACATGAAGGCGACAGGCTATGAGATGAGCGATCCGGGCCGTTTGGCGCGCTGCGCGGCTGTCACGGGCGAGACTGCGGCGAAGGCGGTCGAGTTGCTGAACATCCACTTCGGCTTTGAGGAAGCTCCAGCGGAAGAGCCGAAGGAAGAAGTCGCGCTCGGTGACAACGAATACATCGGCACGGGCGTGAGCGACATCGGCGGCGACGTGAAGGTCAAGGTCACGATGGATGGCGACAAGATCGCCAAGATTGACGTGCTCAGCCACAACGAGACCAGCGGCATCTCCGATCCGGCGTTCGAGCAGATTCCGGCGGCCATCATCGAGGCGCAGAGCGCGGATGTGGACGTGGTTGCGGGCGCGACCAAGACTTCCGGAAGCGCTGATTGCGGCCGTGAAGGACGCGCTTTCCCAGGTGAAAGCGATTCAAAAAAAAGGCACCGAATAACGGTGCCTTTTTGTGTGCAATTTTGGCGAAAAACGCAATGCAAAGAACAGTGTCAAGGTTTGAAAAAAGGGGACGAATTTGGTATAATATAATAGAAATAAAATGTGCGGACTGCGCACGCGCGGGAGGCAGAAGATGATTCTTCATTTGGGCGATGTCCCCGAGCGTGCACAGCGCCGAAACATTGTGCCATCATTGATTTGACCCAGAGCCAAAGCCCTGTCACCGGGGCGATGCTTGCGGAAATCCGCCGCCAGAACCGCATTCTCGCCCGGCAGGGCATCACCGCCAAAAGCGCGGTGATCTGCGCGGGCGCGAGGCGCGCGGGCGGCATGACGGAAAACGCGCGCGTGTATCTGTCCCCCATATCCACGGTGACGCTTGCGCAGCGCGCGCATGAGCGCGCCTATCCGGCTGCCGAGCCGTTTTGGACGGCGGCGGAGGAAGACGGGCAGCCCGAACTTTGAAGGCCGAAGAAACGAGGAGAATAAATGGAAAACCAAGACATTCAGCAGCAGCTCGATCAGCTTGAACGGCCGGATGGCACGTATGACGAGAACCAGATTCAGGTGCTCGAAGGGCTGGAGGCCGTGCGCGAAGATACCGGCATGTATATCGGCTCGACGGACAGCGCGGATTGCACCATCTGGTGTACGAAATCGTGGATAACGCGGTGGACGAAGCGTTGGCAGGCTTCTGCAACGAAATCATCATCACGCTGCACAAGGACGGCTCGGTCTCCGTCCGCGACGACGGGCGCGGCTTCCCCGTCGGCATCCACCCGAAAATGGGCCGTCCGGCGGTCGAGGTCTGCCTGACGGTGCTGCACGCGGGCGGCAAGTTCGGCGGCGGCGGCTACAAGGTGTCCGGCGGCCTGCACGGCGTGGGCGCGTCGGTGGTCAATGCGCTGTCGAAGTCGCTGTCCGTGACGGTCTATCAGGATGGGAAAATTTATCAGCAGGAGTACGCGCGCGGCAAGTACCTCTACGACCTGCGCGTCATCGGCGAAACCGACCGCACCGGCACGACGATTCGCTTCCTGCCCGACGTCATCAGCGACGACAACCCCGACGGCATCTTCGAGCGCGGCGTCACGTTTGATTTTGACGTGCTGAAGAAGCGCCTGCGCGAGATGGCGTTCCTGAACAAAGGCATCCACATCACCTTCACCGATGAGCGCGGCGAAACGCCTGTGACGGAGGATTTCCTCTACGAAGGCGGGCTGCGCGAGTTCGTCAAGTATCTGAATCATAACAAGGAAGTTTTGTTCCCTGAACCGATTTATACCGAGGGCGTGAAGGACGGCATCCTCGTGGAAGTCGCCATGCAGTACAACGACTCGTATGCCGAAAACATCTACACCTTCGTCAACAACATCGCGACCCCTGACGGAGGCACGCATCTGACCGGCTTCACCACCGCCCTGACGAGCGCCATCAACGACTACGGCCGCAAGTACAAGCTCCTGCGCGACAACGAGCCGAACCTGAAGGCGGAGGACGCGAAGGAAAGCCTGACGGCGGTTGTGTCCGTCAAAATGGAAGACCCGCAGTTCGAGAGCCAGACGAAATCGAAGCTGGGCTCCGGGCAGGTTCGCGGCGTGGTCAACGACCTTGTGAAGGAGGAATTGTCCACCTATCTGGAGGAGAACCCGTCTGTCGGGCGGACGATTCTTGACCGCTGCGTGAGCGCCCAGCGCGCGCGCGAGGCAGCCCGCAAGGCGCGCGAGGCTACCCGCCGCAAGACGGTGCTGGAATCGGCGTCCCTGCCGGGCAAATTGGCGGACTGCTCCGAGCGCGACCCCAGCAAGTGCGAAATCTTCCTTGTCGAGGGCGACTCCGCAGGCGGCAGCGCGAAGGAAGGACGTGACCGCCATTTTCAGGCGATTCTGCCCCTGCGCGGCAAAATCCTCAACGTCGAAAAAACCCGGCTGGACAAGGCGCTGGGCAACAACGAAATTAAGAGTATGCTGACGGCGTTCGGCTGCGGCTTCGGCGATGAGTTTGACGAAAGCAAGCTGCGCTACCACCGCATTGTCTGCATGACGGACGCGGACGTGGACGGCGCGCACATCCGCATTTTGATGCTGACGTTCTTCTACCGCTACATGCGGCCGCTGGTGGAAAAGGGCTATGTGTACGCCGCCATGCCGCCGCTGTACAAGGTGACGAAGGGCAAAATGGAGAAGTACGTCTATGATGACGACGAACTCCAAAGACTGCTGGACGAAATCGGGCGCGACCCGAAGCCGGACATTCAGCGCTACAAAGGCTTGGGCGAAATGAGCGCCGAGCAGCTGTGGCAGACGACCATGAACCCCGAAACCCGCACGATGATGCAGATTACGCCGGAGGACGCAATGGCGGCGGATGAAATCTTCACGCTGCTGATGGGCGATCAGGTTGAGCCGCGGCGGAAGTTCATCGAGGAGAACGCGGATTTGGTGAAGGATTTGGATGTGTAACCGCATCCGCGCAATGAGAACCTCTTCCGCCCGCTGCGGCTGGTTCCCCGTGCGCATTATACAACAAGCAATTATCAGATAGAAAACCTGAACAGTTCGGAGAGAAATTATGAGCAGCATTCAGGACAAACTCATCCCGGTGAATCTGGAAAAGGAGATGAAGCGGTCGTTCATCTCCTACGCAATGGCGGTCATCATCGACCGTGCGCTGCCGGATGTGCGCGACGGCTTGAAGCCTGTGCATCGCCGCATCCTCTATGATATGGAAGAGCTCGGCATGACGCCCGATAAGCCGTACCGCAAATCCGCGCGTCTGGTCGGCGACGTGCTGGGCAAATTCCACCCGCACGGCGATTCCTCTGTCTATGACGCGATGGTGCGTCTGGCACAGCCCTTCAACATCCGCTATCCCCTCGTGGACGGGCAGGGCAACTTCGGCTCGGTCGACGGCGACGGCGCCGCCGCCATGCGTTACACCGAAGCCCGCATGACGAAATTGACCCCCTACCTGCTCGAAGGCATCGAGAAGGACACGGTCGATTTCTACCCCAACTTCGACGAAACGCTGATGCAGCCCGCCGTGCTGCCCAGCCGCTTCCCGAACCTGCTGGTCAACGGCTCCAGCGGCATTGCCGTCGGCATGGCGACGAACATCCCCCCGCATAACCTCGGCGAGGTCATCGACGGCGTTATCTGCATGATTGACAACCCGGACTGCACCATCGACGACCTGATGCAGCACATCAAAGGCCCGGATTTCCCGACCGGCGGCATCATCCTCGGCAGACGCGGCATCCGCGAAGCCTACTACACGGGGCATGGGCGCATTGAGGTGCGCGCAAAGACCAACATCGAGGAAATGCCCAACGGCCGCAGCCGCATCGTCGTGACGGAAATCCCGTATCAGGTCAACAAGGCGAAGCTGGTGGAGAAGATTGCCGAACTTGTGCACGACAAGCGCATTGAGGGCATCAGCGATATCCGTGATGAGTCCGACCGGCAGGGGATGCGCATCGTCATCGAGCTGAAGAAGGATGTTTACCCGCAGGTTATCCTGAATACGCTCTACAAGCACACGTCGATGCAGGAGACGTTCGGCGCGAACATGCTCGCGCTGGTCAACGGGCAGCCGAAAATCCTCTCCTTGCGCGACATGGTGTACTACTATCTGGAGCATCAAAAGGACGTTGTCACCCGCCGCACGCGCTTTGACCTCAACAAGGCGCTCGCCCGCGCGCATATTTTGGAAGGTCTGCTGAAGGCACTGGATCACATCGACGAGATTGTGTCCATCATCCGCGCCAGCAAAGACCCCAACACCGCGAAAACGACCTTGATGGAGCGGTTCGACTTCTCCGACAAGCAGGCGCAGGCGATTCTGGACATGCGTCTGGCGCGCCTGACCGGTCTGGAACGCGACCGCCTCCAGCAGGAATACGACGATTTGGAGAAGGAAATCGCCCGCTTCCAGGCGATTCTGGCGGACGAACACCTGCTGATGGAGGTTATCAAGACCGAAATCAGCGCCATCCGCGATAAATTTGCTGACCCGCGCCGCACCGAGCTGACCACCATCGACGGCGAAATCGACGTGGAAGACCTGATTCAGGAGGAGGACATGGTCGTCACGCTGACGCGGCAGGGCTACGTCAAGCGCACGCCGAAATCCATCTACCGCGCGCAGAACCGCGGCGGACGCGGCGTGACCGGCATGACGACGAAGGAAGAGGACTTCGCCGTGCAGATGCGCGTCGTCTCCACGCACGACGAAATCATGTTCTTCACCAACATGGGGCGCGTGTACATGATCAAGTGCTACCAGATTCCGGAAGCTGGACGCACCGCACGCGGCACGGCGATTATCAACCTCATCCAGATTGCGTCGGATGAAAAGGTGACGTGCATGGTTCCTGTGCCGGGCGCGACGGGCGAACACAACCTCGTCATGGCGACGCGCGACGGCATGATTAAGAAAACGCCGTACAGCGAGTTCGCGAACCTGCGCAAGAACGGCCTGATTGCCATCAATTTGAAGGAAGGCGACGAGCTGATTGGCGTGGATTTGACCAGCGGCGACGACGAAATTCTGCTGGGCAGCCGCAAGGGCATGGCAATCCGCTTCAGCGAGCGTCACATCCGCCCGATGGGCCGCGCGTCGATGGGCGTGAAGTCCATGCGGCTGGATGACGACGATATCATCATCGACATGGTGCCGCTGGAGCAGGGCGCGGACGTGCTGGCGATTACGACGCTGGGCTACGGCAAGCGCACCAATCCCGACGAGTACCGTGAGCAGGGTCGCAACGGCAAGGGCATCATCGCCACGAAGCTGACCGACAAGACCGGCGACCTCGCCGCGCTGCTGATGGTCAAGCCGGACGAAGACCTGATGCTCATCACCGACGACGGCACAATCATCCGCACCCGCGCCGAGGACATCCGCGTCTGCGGCCGCAACACGCAGGGCGTTATCGTGATGAAGCTGCAGGAAGGCAGCCACGTCATCGCCGTTGCCCGCGCCGAGCGCGACGAAGAGCCGGATGTGCCTGTGAATGCTGCTGATGCGGATGCCGCCGAAGCGCGCGCCGAGGGCTTCGACACGTCGGACGCGGCGGAATCGAAGGCAGTGCAGGAGCTGCTGCGCCGTGCCGAAGAGGACGCAAACGGCAGCGATTTGGACATGGATCTGGGCGGGGAGGACGAGAAGGATTCCCCGGCGGATGACGAGGATATTTAACCCAAGGTGCTTTTTTCTCCCGGAGGGGCTGACCTTCCGGGAGATTTTGTCTTGATTGCAGCAGAACCCGACCTCATCCGCAGCGACGGATGAGGTCGTTCCCCTCAATCAGCACGCGCAAGCAGTATGAAAGTGTAACCAACCGAATCGCGCGAAAGGGTCAAGGGACGAAGTCCCTTGTGGAGTCCAGAGGCAACGCCTCTGGTCGCTCCCGCAGGAGCGAAACCCTGCATCAGCACGCGCAAACAGTATGAAAACGTCACCAACCGAATCGCGCGAAAGGGTCAAGGGACGAAGTCCCTTGTGGAGTCCAGAGGCAAAGCCTCTGGTCGCTCCCTGCAGGAGCGAAACCCCGCATCAGCACGCGCAAGCAGTATGAAAGTGTCACCAACTCAATCGCGAAAAGGGAGTCCAGAGGGTCGAAGACCCTTTGGCAGGTGCAGGGCAGCGCCCTGCTGGGGTTCAAGGGGCAAAGCCCCTCGTCTCCCCCCTTGCGTAATCCCTCGTCTTGTGCTATGATTCACTTATGAACCCATATCGAAAGGGGAATCACCGCCTTGTGGATAGAAATTGAAATGTATGTCCTCCTCTTCTTCGCTTGCTCCTTCCTCGGCTGGTGCATGGAGGTCACCTGTAAGCTCGTGCAGTTCGGGCGCTTCATCAACCGCGGCTTTCTGCTCGGCCCGCTGTGCCCGATTTATGGCACGGGCGCTGTGCTGATGGCGTACTTTCTGCCCCTGTGGACAACACAGGTCGAGTCGACATTCCTGCTCGCCCTCGTCCTCTGCGGCACGCTGGAATATATCACCAGCTGGCTGATGGAAAAACTGTTCCACGCGCGCTGGTGGGACTACTCCCAGAAGCGCTTCAACATCAACGGGCGCGTGTGCGCGAGCAACCTGCTGGCGTTCGGGGTGATGGGCGTGTTCGTCGTCAAGGTGCTGAAGCCCTTTGCGTTTGGGCTGTTCGCCAAAATCCCGACTGTCTGGCTGGATGTCATCAGCATCACGCTGACGGCGCTGCTGATTGCGGACGTCGCGATTTCCGCGGGCGTGCTGACAAGATTCGCGGCGCGGCAGAATCCGTCCGCGCGGACAATACCGAAGCCATCACCAAGGCGGTTCGCGAGGCGCTCATGGCGCAGGGCTTCCTGCTCCGCCACCCGCTGCACGCTTTCCCGGAAGTGCAATTCTACAATAAGGCGCACCTTGCCCGCCTGAAGGCGAAGCACGACGAATTGCAGGCGAATATGCGCGAAAAGCGCGAGAAGCTCCAGCAGGAACTTGACCGTCTCGAAGAGAAGCGCAAGGCGCTCAAGAAGGGGAAAAAGTGACCCGAAAGTTAATTTCTATTCTCCTGATCCTCCTGATTTTCTCGTCCGCTGCGCTGGCGGATGTCCCTGTCCTTGACCTCCGCGCCCACGACGCCGACGCCCGTTTTCCGTCCGACGCCGCCGTCCTCACCGTCGCTTTTCCCCAGATGACCTTCGCCGATGCCGCCATTCTCGTCTGCGATGGCCACGCTGGGATGATTGACGCGGGCGGATACGCGGAGGAATCCGCCGTTCAGACCGCGCTGGAAGCCCTCGGCGTGACGCGGCTGGATTGGGTCGTCGCCACCCATCCGCACCACGACCATCAGCCCGGCTTCGAGGCCATCGCCCGCCGGATGCCGATTGGGCGCTTTCTCACGTCGTTCCCCGCGAACGAAAACGCGCAGATGCAGCATACCCTCGCGGTAATGGCGGAATGCGGCGTGCCGATCGAAAATGCATCGGATAGGCAAATGCTGACGCTCGGACACGCGCAAATCACGCTGATTCTTCCGGAAAATACCGGAAAGACCATCAATAATCGCTCCCTCCTCGCCCTCGTGACGCTGGGGGATGCCCGGATGCTGATGCTCGCCGACCTCGAAAGCATGGGTCAGCAGGCGCTGCTTGATTCCGGCGACGATGTGCACGCAGATATCCTCAAGTACCCGCACCATGGCCATGCCGCCATGAATCAGGCACTTCTGACCGCTATTGCGCCCGAACTCGCCATCATCACCGCCAAACCAACCCGCGCGCCGTATGCCCTCGCGCAGCTGGACGCCATGGCGATTCCCGCCGCGCACACGGATGAATGCGGCTTGCTGCTGAAAACCGACGGGCAGGTGTGGATTTTGCAGAATCTCACGATGGAAGAATAACCGGCGGTTGATTTGTAATAATCGTCGCGGCGGCTTGACAAACCCCGCCCGATTGCCTACAATGGAAGGGAAGTACAGGAAAGGAAGGCTTCTTCGATGAAAAAAATCCAGAAATTGCTTTTGCTACTCCTGATGATGGCAATGCTCCTGCCGACGTTCGCGATGGCAGAAACGCCCGTCATTGTCAATCTGGTTGAAAATCCGGATGCTGAATACCACTTTGAGGACGGCGCGAAGATTCTCGAAATCGTTTTTCCTCGCGTTTACTCCTCCGACTGCATCCTCCTGCGCTATGACGGCATGGTCATGATGATAGACGCATCGACCAAAAACGCAACCATGCGCAACCGCATCTACACCGCCTGCGATACCCTCGGCATCGACCACATCGACATTGCCTACAACAGCCATCCGCACGATGACCATATCGACGGATTTCAGTTCGTCAACGAATACGCGCCGATTTCCAAGTTCTTGATTACCTTTCCGGAAGATTTCAACGCACGGATGAAGAGCACGGTTAAATTCATGAAGGCGAACAACATCCCCATCGAGCAGATTGGCAACGGCGACACCTTCACGCTGGGGGAGGACGGCGGCGTCAAGATGACCGTTATTCAGTACCACAAGTCCTCCTGGGGCGTGAACGACCAGTCCGCCATGCTGATGGTGCAGTACGGCGACCGCCGGATGCTCCTCGCGGGCGACAACGAGAACCGTTCGCAGCAGTATTTCGCGGCGAATCCGCCGGAAATCGGGCTGAACGCGGATATCTTCAAGTACCCGCACCACGGGCAGGTGCGCCTGCGCGATGACTTCCTGGAAGCCATCAACCCGCAGCTGATTTTCATCAACGGCGCGGCGAACGTCATCAAAGGCAGCGTCAACTACTGCGACAAGAAGCACATTTCGTACCTTTTGGGTTATAAAGGGCTGACCCGGATGCGCACGGACGGCAACATTTGGGTCATTGACTACCTGAAGGAAAAGAATGCCGACCGCGACTTGCCCTATACGCCGGAGCGGGACGAGTAACGCACGAAAATACCCAAAAGTTTAGGAAGAGAATGCTATGAAGTATCGCTATCTGCTCATCGACAACGACAACACCCTCATGGACTTCCACGCCGCCGAACACGCCGCCCTCCGCGAGACGCTCACCGAGGCCGGGATTGAACCGAACGATGCCGTCTGCGCACGGTACAGCGCCATCAATGACGCACTCTGGAAGGCACTCGAACGCGGCGAAACCACCCACGCGGCGCTCAAAATCGCCCGCTTTACCCAGCTTCTGGAAGAATACCCCGCCGAAAACGTCTGCGCACCCCGCCTTGCCCTGCGTTACAGCCACTATCTCGGCACGCACGCTGACCTCATGCCCGGCGCGGAGGCGTTTTTGCGCCGCCTGCATGGGCAGATGAAAATCGTGCTGGTCAGCAATGGTGACAGCGTCATCCAGCGCAACCGACTTTTTCGGTGCGTGTTCACGCCACTGCTGGATAACATTGTCATCAGCAGCGAAAAAGGCGTCAGCAAGCCCGATCCGCGCCTGATTGAAATTGCCCTTGCCGAATGCGGCTGCATGGATAAGGCGGAAGCAGTCATGGTCGGCGATAGCGCGACGGCGGATATCCCCGCGGCGGTCAACGCTGGAATCGACAGTATCTTTGTTGATTGGAAGAACACGGGTTGCCAACAAGCAACTTATACAGCAAAAAATCTGGCGGAAGTGGAGCAAATTCTGCTGAAAAGTTAAATTTCAGTGGACGGCATCATCCATAGATCAAAAATTGTCAGAAAAGGGTGCATTCGCGGGAATGCGCCCTTTTTGACGTCCGAAAAATGAAAAAAACGTTAAAAATGAATCGAAGCGATTGACAGCCGGGCGTTTCTGCACTATTATAATAGGTAGAGAGCGAGGGGATTTTTGATGGACCAGAACAAGTGGCTGCGCCGAAAGCCGCAGAGCAACCTCGATTACCTTGGGATTACGTTGATTGCGGTTGCGTTTTACATGGCGCTGCTCAACGCGCAGTCCTTCCTGAACGGTGTGAACCGCATTCTGGGCATCCTTGCGCCGTTCGCAGGCGGTGTGGTGATTGCCTACTGCCTTAACCCAATTGTTAAAGCAGCGATGAAATACCTCTTCCGCGGACGAGAAAAGTGCCGCGGACTCGCCATTTTGCTGGCGTACATTGTCGGCTTGGCAATCGTTGCGCTGCTGATGGTGCTGATTATTCCGCAAATGGTTGGCAGCGTTGTCATGTTCTACCAGAATTTCGACGGCTATGCGCAAAATTTGCTGAATATGCTCAAGGAACTTGACGCGGAAACGCCGGGCGTGGATTTGAGCCTTGCGGTTACGGCGGTGGAGAACCTGAACGCCAGCATGAGCGACCTGCTTGGCACGATTGTCAAGGCGATTACGAACCGCGTGCCGCAAATTATCAGCTACGTCGGCGGCGTTGCTTCGGGTGTCGTGACCATTTTTACAGCGATTGCCAGCAGTGTCTACCTCCTCCTGCAAAAGGATAAGCTGCTCCGCCACGCGCGGGTACTGACGCGCGCGTTCCTGCCGAAGAGCGCCGCGGAGACGACCCTGCGGATTTGCCACGACGCAAACCGCAATTTCGGCGGCTTTTTCGCCGGAAAAATCCTCGATTCCGCGATTATTGGTGTACTGACGTTTGTCAGCATGAACATCCTCGGCTTGTCGTACGCGACGCTCATCAGCATCATTGTCGGCATCACGAACATCATCCCCGTGTTCGGCCCGTTCATCGGCGCGATACCCGGCGCAGTGATTCTGCTCTTCCTCGATCCGTGGCAGGCGTTGATTTTCCTGATTTTGATCCTGATTATCCAGCAGCTGGATGGCAATTTCATCGGCCCGATGATTCTCGGCGATTCGATTGGCATCTCGGCTCTCTGGGTTCTCTTCGCGATTGTTGTCGGCGGTGATCTCTTCGGCTTGGTCGGTATGGTCGTCGGCGTTCCCGTTTTCGCCACGATTTACGGCATTCTGCGGTCGGCGGCGCGGCACGGCCTGCGTCAGAAGGGGTACACGGACGTGGAAGAATCTGTATCCGCATCCGTTGCGGGCGACGAGATTGCCGATGACCCGCGTGAGAGCGGACACCGGATGTCGCTGCTGCGCCAGTGGAAAGAGAAAATCATGTCCATCGGCAAGAAAAAGAGCAAGTAAGCACGAGGGGGAGCGCAATGGCTTTCCCTTTCCTGCGTAATTTCTACCTATTAAAAGGAGACGCGCGCCATGACACCCGAAGTCCAGCATTATTTACTCGCAGGTTTTCTTCTGCTGGCAGCCGTTTTCGCCGTTCCGCTCTTGAAGCGCATCCTGAGACCTGTAAAAAAGCGGATTAGCGACCGCATTCCAGCGCTTGTGCTGCATCTTCTCCGCTGCTTCCTGCGCCCGGCGGCATGGCTCGTCCGCGTCACGCTCGCGGGTTGGGCACTGCTAACCATCCCGTGGAGCGCCGAAATCCGTGTTCTGCTCACCCGCGCAATGCCGTACTACCAGGCGTTTGTGCTGGCGATGGCGGCGTGGGGCGTTTGGGAAGCCATCCCGGTTATTTGGCAAATGCTGCATCGCCATCCGCACCCGGATCAGCCGGAAAACTACGAAACGTTGTCACGCTTTTTCGAGAATGGATGCCGAACAGTCGTCGTCGTGATGTCGGTTCTGGTCGGTTTGGACGGCCTTGGCGTACCGGTCACGAGCCTGATTGCCGGCGCGGGCGTCGTCGGGCTTGCCATCACCCTCGCGGCGCAGTCCACGCTTTCCAGCCTGATTGCCGGGATTACGCTCGTTGCGGAGCACCCGTTTTCGCTCGGCGATTACATCGTGCTGGGCGATGTTGAGGGCACCGTCGAGGACATTTCGCTGCGTTCAACCCGCATTCGAACGCCCGACCAAGTGCTCATTACCGTCGAAAACTGCAAGGTTTGCGCCGAATACATCCAAAATGCGAACGCGCGCACCCAGCGCCTGTGGGCGTTCACGATTGGCTTGGAGTACCGCACGAGTGCGCCGCAGGTGGAGCAGTTCATCCGCGACCTGACGAAACTTCTGGTTTCAGATCCGGACGTTGATGGGCAGAGCGTGCAGGCGGTGCTGGAGGAGTTCGCGGATTCGTCCATCAACGTCAACGTCCGCATGATGGTCAACACCCCCGGTTACGGCGACTACCGCGCGCTCAAAGGCAGAATTAACCTTGCGGTTATGCACCTGATGGCGGAAGAAGGGCTGTCTTTCGCCTTCCCGTCGAGGAGTGTTTATGTGGAAAAGAACGAACACTGACCGAACGCGCGGACTTCTGCTGACCGGATTGAAGGCGGCCGGGAGTGCGGCGGTCGCGATAGCCGTTGCCAGCGCAATACACCTGCAGTTTAGCGCGACGGCAGGGATTATCGCGATTTTGAGCCTGATGGGTACGAAGCGCGAGACAATGAAAGTGGCACTGGGGCGGCTGATGGCGTACGGCGCGGCGCTGCTGATCGCCTTCGTGTGCTTCACGCTCTTCGGCGATGGTCTGCTTGCTTTCGGAATTTACCTGTTTGTTTTCGCGTCGCTGTGCTATGCCTGCTCGTGGGGTTACGCGACGGCGATGATTTCCGTGCTGATTTCCCACTTTATGGGCACGGGCGGCATGACGTGGACGCAGGTTGGCAACGAAAGTTTGTTGTTCCTCATCGGCACAACCTGCGGCATCCTGACGAACCTGCACCTGCACCCGGACGAAAGGCGCCTGGACGCATTGCTTCGTCAGGCGGATGAGCAGATGCGGACGGCGCTGCGTGCGCTTGCGGAAGCGGCGGATGCGCGTAACCCCTTGATTTTGCTGGGTGAGACGCTCCGGCAGGCGGATGAATGTGCCGCGAAAAACGCCGAAAATAGCCTGACAGACGCGCCCACGCGCGAGATTCACTATATCAACATGCGCCGCCAGCAGCGGAGAATCCTGCTGCAAGTCACGCAAGACGCACAAAAAGTACAGGGACATCCGCCGCAGGAAGCCGAGGTTCGGGCGCTGATTGGCCGCATTTTTGCCGAGTATGACCGTGAAAACGACTGCACATCGTTGTTGTCCGCCCTGCATGACCTGCTGGCAGAGATGCAGCATCAGCCGCTTCCCGCAACGCGTGGCGAGTTCGAGGATAGGGCGCTGCTGTATGTGCTATTGCGGCGCATGGAGGATTTTCTGCTGCTGAAACGCGAGTTCTACGAAACATATGGTTTCGAAAAAAATCGCCAATTAGAATATAAATCATAGCTATTTTCGTGATGAATTCAGTAGAAATGCGTCCACTTGCGCAAGCAGCAAAAAAATGCTATAATATAGGTTGAAATGAACGCGGAGGTGGCGCATGAAGCAGGAAACGGGGCGGCGGATTGCCCGCTGGGGTTATATGGCAGTCGCGGCGGGCTACCTCTGGTGGAACCTCGCGCGAATGACAGAATTTTCATGGACGTTCACCATTATGCCGTATCTGGACGACTTTGGTATCATTGCCGCCATTTTTTCGCTGATTTTGGGCTGGAAAAAGCGCTCCCCGCTTGTCTGGACGATGACAGCGGGGCTTGGCTGGATGCTGCTGATGAGCGCTATCCGCGGCGAAAATGTTCTCGCGGCTGAGTGGCAGTACCTCAAGGAGGGCATCATTGCGTTCCTTGTGCTTGCGCCGCTGCCGGGCTGCCTTACCGAAAATCGTTTTCGGCAGTTTTTGAAGGGAACGATAGCCGTCTGGACGACTGCAATTACTTGTCAAGCAGCCATCGGCTTGTGGGCGGCAATCAGCGGTCATGCCGTTTTCAGCATGAAGGGGACGTGGTACATCGGCATGAACCTCGGTGACCACCGCCTGTATTTGAACGCTTACGTTACGACCGCCGCCGCAAAAATGGCCATGACCGTGCTTTTGACCGCGATTTTGTTCGCGCTGAGCCGCACGAAACGGGCGAAAATTGCCTGTGTGATGGCAATTCTGGTACAATGCGGCGCGCTCGCGCTGACGGATTGCCGGACGGCGTTCCTGGCGCTCGGCGTCGCGGCGGGCTTCTGCGTGTGGATGCTCCTCGGTGCGAAGGCGCATATGCCGTCGAAATTAAACCATAGGCTTATACTTCCTGTGCTGATGGCAGCGGGGATTATCCTCTGCTATGGGCTGTTGACGGGGGTGTTGACGCTGCTTGCCCCGTCCGTCGCGCCCGGCCCGCTGGACAACGTGAACCTGCTGGAGTTCCCGGCGCACCTGATGCCGGAAGCATCCGCTGAACAGGAAGTTATATTGGACAGCACACCCGTCCACCGTAGCATTGACACTACGGACGCATTCAACGGACGCTGGGGGATTTGGAAGGGGGCGCTTCGGCTGCTCAAAGCACAGCCGGAGCTGCTGCTGACGGGCACAAGCGCACCGCTGGCGGCAGGAATGATGAATTTGTACACGGCTCCCGGCACGAAATACTTCCAACATGCGCACAATCTGTACTTACAGACGCTTGTCAGCTGGGGGATTCCCGGTCTGTTGATTCTGCTGGCTGTGATTGCCATGTTCCTCGTGCAGACAGCGCGGATTTCCAAGCGCAATCAGCCACTTTGGGTGCTGATGCTGCCCCTCCCGGTAATTTACCTGCTGGTTTGCGAGTTGGTGGACTGCTTCACGATGCTTTCGACAGGTTCGCCAATGCTCTATTGGCTCTGCCTGCTGATGGGCGCGGTGGATGCACAGGCGCGGCGGCTGAAGCCACAAACGCTGCCGAAATAACGAATGGTTACAAATTTGCGCTTTGGGAGGTGAAGCCATCCGATGGTCGATATCATCATCCCTGTGTACAATGCACTTGATACGCTTGAACTTGCGGTTACGTCTGCACTCATGCAGGGGGACGTGCGAATCCTCCTTGTGGACGACGGCTCCACCGACGGCACAGCGCGCTTGTGCGACGAGCTGGCGCACCATCCGCGCATTGCGGTGATTCATCAGCAAAACCGCGGGGTGTCTGCCGCACGAAACGCAGGGTTACAAGCGGCAGCGTCGGAGTGGCTGACTTTTCTTGATGCGGATGACGTGCTGCTGCCCGACGCAATCGGCCCACTGCTCGCCCTTGCGGGGGATTCGCAAGCGATTCAGGGTCTTGTGACCCGTTCGGAAGCCCCTGATGTGCCGGAATGCACCGTTCAAACCCTCTCTTCGCGTGATATGCTGGACTTGGCGCTGCGAAATCCAACCGTGCATTTGCACACGCACGGCTGGCTGCTGCGGCGGGAAATATGTAACGAGAGGTTCAACGAATCGCTGCGCCTTGGGGAGGATGGCGAGTGGATGATGCGGGTGCTGCGCGGCGCGAAAACCGTTTCGCTTGCGCAGTTGAACACCTATTGCTACCATTTGCGGGCGGATTCGGCGGTGCACAGCGCGGCAGACGTGGTGCTCGAATATCTGCGAACGCTCACGGCGGCACAGCCAACATTAAACTATTTGGACATGCCGGATGCGGCGGCACAGTACCGCTTGATGCACCTGCTGCTGATGCTGACGCACGGGGTGGTGCAGGAGGGCGGCTTTCGCGACGGGCTGCGCCAGTGCGGGGCGATTCGCCGCTTGTGCCGGGAAGCGTTCCGCGCGGATTTGCGCCGTGTGCGTTGGCTGCCGCGGTCAAAGGCGCAGGCGGTGCTGCTTATGCTGCGGTGCGGGCTGTATCCGCTGGCAAGGTGGGCGATTCTGATTCGGCGAAGGCAGAATCAGCAGGCGTGTGCTTTGGCGGAAAGTGCAATATAATAGGAAGAAATTTTTCACGCCGGGGTGCGCTGCGAACGGCGAGGGGCAAATCAGCAGTAACTTGCGGGTTATCGCGGGCGAAACGACCTTATCCGTCGCTGCGGCGACGCTTTCATCAGTTGGAAAGTCATGGCACATCTGCGCTTGCACGCCGATGATGGCGAAAATGGTAGATGGTCTATTCACCAATTAACATCATTAAATTGTGAATCGGCGCAAAATCAGCACGCGGAAGCTGTATGCAAATGTAGTCAACGAAATCGCGCGAATGGGTCAAGGGTCGAAGACCCTTGCAGGGGATCGAAGGGGATAGCGTCCCCTCGCGTCTCCTTCGCTTATGAAAGGAAGTATGACGATGAAACCACTGCGGGTGCTTGTCGTGGGCTGGACGGCGACGACGGGCGGAATTGAGCATTTTTTAATGGCGTATTGTGGAAAAATAAACCGCGAACGCGTTCAATTCGATTTTTTGTGCCGCTTTAGCCCGATTGCGTGCCAAAAAGAAGCGGAAAAAATCGGGAAGATATACACAATTACCCGGCGAAGCAGCGATATAATGCGCTATTATCGGGAAATCAACGACTTTTTCCGCGAACATGGGCACGAATACGATATTATCTGGGACAATGAGTGCATGTTCAACGACATGACGCCGCTGAAAAAGGCCGCGGAGGTGGGCATTCCGGTGCGAATCGCGCACTGCCATAATCCGCAGAATATGGATAAATCAGTCATCGGACATGTGCAGGGCTTCCTCCATCGGGTCAATCACCATTCGCTCAGCCGCTACGCCAACGTCCTTTGGGCGTGCTCGATGGAGAGCGCGAAGTGGGCCTGCCCTGCCATGGATTTGCCCTGCGAGGTCATCCCGAATGCCATCGATGCGCAGATGTTCCGCTTTTCGGAGCAGGTTCGGCGCGAGGTTCGCGAGCAGTATGGGCTGGAAGATTGCCTCGTAGTTGGTCATGTTGGGCGCTTGCAGTACCAGAAAAACCAAACCTTCTTGCTGGACGCCTTCCGCCACCTGCATGAGCGCGAGGAGAAAGCGCGGCTCGTGCTCGTCGGCGATGGCCCGGATTTAACGGAGCTGGAGGCGAAAGCCGTCACCCTCGGCATCGAGCGGGAAGTCCTCTTCCTCGGCAACCGCGATGACGTCAACCGCTTGTTACAGGCGTTCGACCTGTTCGTCATGCCGTCGCACTTCGAGGGCTTCGGGATGGCGGCTTTGGAAGCGCAGGCGGCAGGGCTGCCGTGTCTGTTATCCGCCAGCGTGCCGAGGGAAACGAAGCTGACGCGAAACGTGGAGTTTATTCCGGCGGAAGATCCGGCGATTTGGGCGGAACATATGCTGAACATGCTGGAACGCCACGAGATCCGCCGCGACGAGGCGCAGACCATCGCCGACGCGGGCTACGACATAGGCACCGCGGCGCAGCGGCTGGAGGACAAGCTCATCGCCCTGACGGAGAGAAAACGGTTTCAGCGGCGCTTCCTGATGACCCCGAAAACGAGTGCATCGGGCGTGCCAGCGCTGAACAAGGCACGCGCGGACATCGAGCAAATTGCCGCTGAAATGGGGTACGCGCCGTTCGTGCCACGCGCCGGACAGCGCAAATGGCATCGTCTGGCAAGCTATCCAAGTCGGCGCAAAGACGCTTGGCGACTGGGTTCGCGCGTTCTACCGGATGCGGCAGGGCGACCTGCTGCTCGTGCAGTACCCGTATTTCCCGGTCAAGGGCTACGGCGTGGCGCGGCTGGCGCTGCACCTGCTGCGCTGGAAGGGCGTGAAAACCGCCGCGCTCGTGCACGACCTCGACTCGCTCCGGCGGATTGGGGGGAAGCGCCGCGCGCGGGAGCGACCAGCTGCTGCTGCCGGGGTTCGAGGCGCTCATCGTGCACAGTCAGCGGATGGAAAGCTACCTGCGCACGGTGGGCGTGACGTGCCCGATGATTCTGATGGAAGCGTTTGACTGCCTGTCGGAAGGGGAAATCCCCGTGCGGGAGAAGAGCCGCATGGTCGCGATTGCGGGCAATCTCGCCGCGGACAAGAGCGGATACCTGAAAGATATTGGAAAAGTTCCGCTGGAATGGCAATTATATGGAACAAACTGGGCAGGCAGCGACTCAACGCGCATCGAATACCACGGCGAAATTGCGCCGGAGAAGCTGCCGGAGACGATTTCGGGCGCGTTTGGCATCGTGTGGGACGGCGACAGCCTTGACGGGCTGACTGGCCTGTACGGCGCGTATGCCCTGCTGAACAGCCCGCACAAGCTGTCAACATACCTCGCGGGCGGACTGCCGGTGATTGTTGCGAAGAACGCCGCGGCGGCGGATTTTGTGGCGCGGGAGCAGGTCGGCGTGGCGCTGAACAGCCTGCGCGAGCTGCCGGAGCTGATTCACACGATGCCGGAGGAGGACTACCAGCGCTACGCGGCGAACGCGCGGCGGGTCGGGGCGCAGCTTCGGGCGGGAGAGAACACGAAGCGGGCACTGCGGAAGCTGGAAGAAGTGGAATGAGCAGGCAGGCGAACGGGCGCATCCGCATTTGCAATCAGGGCGCGTGCAGCCTGACAGCGTGCTTTCGACCGCAATGCCGCGCACCGTCCGGCAAAATCCCAAAAACCGAAAATCCCCCTTACGACCATCCAGCAAATCCGACTGGATGGTCGTTTTTTGACCGAAATTTCCTGCTGAAACGATTTCGAGAATCAGCCGAAACGTTTTCGTAAAAAATCCCGCAAACCCTTGAAAACACAGGAATGGAAACGGTTACAACGTGAGGAATGGAGAATCCGGGAAAAATTTTTATAAAAAAACACAGGAAAACACTTGATTTTTTCGCGCGGGTGGTGTATACTCTAACCATCACGAAACCGGTTTAGCAAAAAGCCGAACGGGTTCGTGAGCATCACATGTCCCGGAAGCAGAACGCTAACCCGCCTCGGCGCTTCCAGCAAAGACGAAAGGAGGGGCGCCCATGGCCGTGACCATCAAGGATGTTTCCGCAAAGTGCGGCCTGTCCATCTCCACTGTCAGCAAGGCGTTCAACAACTACGCGGACATCAGCCTCGAAACCCGCGAACTCGTGCAGCGCACGGCGCGTGAAATCGGCTATTACCCCAACGCCATCGCCCGCACGCTCAAAACCAACCGCTCCTACAACTTGGGCGTACTGTTCCAGGAAAAGCGCGGCACGGGTCTGACGCACAGCTTCTTCGCTTCCGTGCTGGATGCGTTCAAGTCGGCGGGGGAGAAGCGCGGGTACGACATCACCTTCATCAACCACCACATCGGGTGGACGGGCATGACCTATCTGGAGCACTGCCGATACCGCAATGTAGACGGCGTGTGCGTCGTCTGCGCTGATTTTTACGCGCCGGAGGTCATTGAGCTGGTGGACAGCAATTTGCCTGTCGTCACCATCGACCACAGCTTCAACAACCGCTCGTGCGTGCTGTCGGACAACATCGGCGGACTCAAGCTGCTGGTGGATGCCGCTTGTCAGAAGGGACACCGCAAAATCGCGTACGTCCACGGCGAAAAATCCTCCGTCACGGAGAACCGCATCATCGGCTTCTACCGCGCGATGCAGGAGCATGGGCTGAACGTGAACCCGGACTTCGTCGTCGAGGCGCTCTACGACAACCCCGCCACGAGCATGCAGGCGGTGCTGAACCTGATGAACCGCCCTGACCCACCGACGTGCATCCTGCTGCCGGACGACCACTCGACCCTGGGCGCGCTGCAGGCAGCAAAACAGCTAAATTTGCGCGTGCCGGAGGATTTGTCCCTGGCTGGATACGACGGCATCCGCCTGACGCAGATGCTTCAGCCGCGGCTGACTACCATCGAGCAGGATACCAAGCGCATCGGCGCACAGGCGGCGGAATTCCTGATTGACCGCATCGAGAACCCGCGCACCGCTGGCAGCGAAACCGCAACAATTCCGGTTAAGCTGCTGGAGGGCGAATCCATGGGCATCTGCCCGATGAAGACAGACGCCGCCAACAGCTGATTTTTTCCGCAAGAGGAGGCGGAAAAAATCACCCCACATCGTATTCCCGCGGCAGGGAAGCCGCTGGAAATATAGCGGGCACAACCCGCCTATTAAAAAGGAGGAAAATCCTATGAAAAAGCTCGTCGCTCTGCTTCTGTGCCTGATGATGGTCGTTCCGGCCATGCTGGCATCGGCGGAAACCGCCGAGGGCAAGGTGCTGAACATCTGGTGCTGGAACGATGAATTCCAGAGCCGCTTCAACGCCTACTATCCCGAAGTGAAGGAAATTGCTGAGGATAAGTCCACCACCACCCTGAACGATGGCACCATCGTTAAGTGGACGATCAACCCCAACGAGGGCAACAACTACCAGAACAAGCTGGACGAAGCCCTGCGCGCGCAGGAATCCGCCGCGGCTGACGACAAGATCGACATCTTCCTGATCGAAGCTGACTACGCTTTGAAGTACGTCGATTCCCCCTACACGCTGGACGTGAAGGCGGACATCGGCCTGACGGACGAAGATCTGGCCGGCCAGTACAAGTACACGCAGGAAATCGCCACCTCCGCTGATGGCAAGCTGAAGGCTGTCACCTGGCAGGCGACCCCCGGCCTGTTCGCGTATCGCCGCTCCATCGCCAAGGACGTGCTGGGCACCGACGATCCCGATGCAGTGCAGGAAGCGCTGGCTGACTGGGACAAGTTCAACGCTGTCGCTGAGCAGGCGGCTGCGAAGGGCTACTACATGCTCTCCGGCTATGACGATGCGTACCGCACCTTCTCCAACAACGTGTCCGCTCCGTGGGTTGCTGACGACGGCGAAACCGTGGTCGTTGACGCGAACCTGATGAAGTGGGTTGACCAGACCAAGACGTACACCGAAAAGGGCTACAACCACAAGTCCTCCCTGTTGGACGCGACTTGGGCGGCTGATCAGGGCCCGACCGGCAAGGTCTTCGGCTTCTTCTACTCCACTTGGGGCATCAACTTCACCCTGCTGGGCAACTCTCTGGAAACTTCCGTCGCCAACGGCGGCAAGGAAGAAGTCGGCAACGGCGCTTATGGCGACTACGCGGTCTGCCAGGGCCCGCAGGCTTACTACTGGGGCGGCACCTGGATTTGCGCGGCTGCCGGCACCGACAACGTGGCGACCATTAAGGACGTTATGCAGAAGCTGACCTGCGACGCGGCGATCGCCAAGAAGATTACCGAGGACACGCAGGACTACACCAACAACGTGGCGGCTATGAACGAGCTGGCGCAGAACTACTCCTCTGCCTTCCTCGGCGGCCAGAACCACATCGCGCTGTTCGCGGAAGCGGCTCCGAAGATCGACATGAGCAACATCTCTGCTTATGACCAGGGTCTGAACGAATCCTTCCAGGGCGCGTTCAAGAACTACTTCGACGGCAACGCCACCATCGACGAAGCCAAGGCGCAGTTCGAGAGCATTATCTCCGAAAAGTATCCGGAACTGGTGAACTTCCAGTGGCCGGACGCGGAGTAATTCGCATCACAAACCAAGCGGCAGGGGCGGGCATTGCGCCCGTCCCTGCTTGCTTTACGAAGAAAATTGTATTCTGTTCCAATGGTGACCTCTGGCAGCGAAATCCCAACGCCCGCCGGATGCCAGAGGTCATCATTGGGGCAAACGAACGTAGGAAGGATTGGTGATTCCGGATGCAGGGAGCAAAAAAGAAAGTCCGCTCCGTCAGCTATGCCAAATGGGGCTATGTGTTCATCGCGCCGTTCTTCATCGTGTTTGCGCTGTTCCAGCTCTATCCGCTCGTCTCGACGATTTATTACAGCTTCTTTGAGTATTTCTTCAAGCAGGGCGGTCTGATTCAGGTCGGCCCGAAATTCGTCGGCTGGACGAACTACTTGTACGTTTTCTCCAAGGATTTGCCCAGATACTTCGGCAACACCATCATCATGTGGCTGATGGGCTTCATCCCGCAGATTGTCTTCTCGCTTCTGCTGGCGGCGTGGTTCACCGATAACCGCCTGAAGCTGAAGTGCCAAGGCTTCTTCAAGACCGTCATCTACATGCCCAACCTGATTATGGCGTCCGCGTTCGCCATGCTGTTCTTCGCCCTCTTCGCTGATCAGGGCCCGGTCAACAACATGATTCAGGCACTCGGCGGCGAACCCATCCGCTTCCTCTCGAATATCTGGGGCACGCGTTCGCTCGTCGCGCTGATGAACTTCCTGATGTGGTTCGGCAACACCACCATCATCCTGATGGCGGCGATGATGGGCATCAGCCCCTCCATGTTCGAGGCGGCGCAGATTGACGGCGCGACCCCGAATCAGACGTTCTGGAAGATTACCCTGCCGCTGATTCGCCCCATCCTCGTCTACACGCTCGTCACGTCCCTCATTGGCGGCCTGCAGATGTTCGACGTTCCGCAGATTTTGACCAACGGCAAGGGCGACCCGGTTCGCTCCTCCATGACCGTCGTCATGTATCTGAACAACTTCATCGGCACGTCGAAGAACTACGGCCGTGCGGGCGCGGTGTCCGCCATCATGTTTGTTATCTGCGCGGTGCTGTGCGTGGTCATCATGCGCACGACGCGCGGCGATGATGAACGCAAGCCCAAGCCTGTGAAAGCGGCGAAGGCTGTGAAGGGAGGCAAAGCGGCATGAGTCAGGCAACGATGAAAGTGCAGCCCAAGACAAAAGACCAGCAGACCGGCGCCCATGCGGTGCTGACCGCGCGGCGCATCGTGGCGTATGCGGTGCTGATTCTGCTCTGCGCGCTGTGCCTGTTCTTCTTCTACGTCCTCATCATCAACGCAACCCGCCCGCACGCGGATATCCAGAAGGGCTTCTCGTTCCTGCCGGGTTCGTGGACGTCGCTGTGCAACAACTTCACGCAGGTGATAAACAACGCGAACATCCCGATTATCTCCGGTATGCGCAATTCGCTCATCGTTTCCGCCATGACGGCGATTTTTGCGTGCTACTTCTCCGCGCTGACGGCGTTCGGCATTCACGCGTACCGCTTCAAGGGGCGCGCGCTCGCCCTTACCTTCATCCTGCTGATTATGACGATGCCGACGCAGGTTTCCGCGCTGGGCTTTGTGCAGCTGATGGGCAAGATGAACTTGAAGGATTCGCTCCTGCCTCTGTTCCTGCCGTCTATCGCCAGCCCCGCGGTGTTCTACTTCATGTACCAGTACATGCAGGCGAGCCTGCCGCTGGAGGTCATCGAAGCCGCCCGCATCGACGGCAGCAGCGAGTTCGGCACGTTCAACCGCATCGTTCTGCCGATGATTAAGCCCGCTTTGGCGGTTCAGGCGATTTTCACCTTCGTCGGCGCGTGGAACAACTACTTTACCCCCGCCCTGATTCTGAACTCCGCGAACAAAAAGACGCTGCCGATTTTGATTGCTCAGCTCCGCAGCGCCGACTTCCTGAAGTTCGACATGGGGCAGGTCTATATGATGATTGCCCTCTCGATTCTCCCCGTCATCATCGTCTACCTCTTCCTCAGCAAGTTCATCATTGCTGGCGTTGCGGTCGGCGGCGGGAAGGAGTAAAGATTTTCCCGGAAATGAATGCGCCCTCCCTCTTCGCAGTGCCGTGAAGGGGGGAGGGCGTGCTGTGTGCAAGGGATGACCTCGTTCGCCGTAAATTTCCAGAAGGGGGATAAATCACGATGCCAAATACCGACAAACAGCCGATTGACCACAAGCCGCCCCGTCCGCAGACGCTCGACGACCTCTTCGCCGCCTATCAGGGCGATTATCACCCAACGGAAATCGACACCGGCGTGGATGTTGGACTGGAACGAATCGGCTGATTACACAAAAATTAGTTCTTCAAAAAAACTTGGGGGAAGAGCAGCTTGGGGGCGCGTCTGCGGACGCGCAAAGTTACTGGCAGGGACGCTTCGCTGCCTGCGCCTTTGTTGGCGGCTTTCTTGGGAGCAGTCACCCGCGAAACAGTTGGGGCGTTGCCCCAAACCCCACAAGGGACGCTGTCCCTTGACCCTGCAAGGGGCAATTGCCCCTTGACCCCTTTTCGCGATTGAGTTGGTCGCGCTTTCATGCTCCTTCCGCGTGCAGCTTTTTGGTGCTTCGCCTAAGCCCTTGTTTGCTCCCCAAACTTTCCGTGAAGAACCCAAAATCGCCCGCACGAGGTTCATCCCCGTGCGGGCTTTTGTGTCTGGAATCCGTTACCCGACAGAACCGTCCGCTGGGTCTTCCTCAATCGGCACCATCACCACATCCACCACACCGCTTTCATCCAGCGGCATGAGCAGATAGCGGCTTGCGAAGAGGACGCTCGGATAGGCGGCTTTCTCAAGCTCGTCGTCCTGATACGGCGCGACGAACACGCATTTTTGCGTCTGCGCGTCGCGGCGGAGGGTGAAGTGCTTGTCGAACGTCTTTTCGTCGTAGCGGTCAAGGTTTGTCAGCAGCTTTGCGACAACCTCCATGTCCACGGCGACCTGCGCGTTCGGCAAAAGACCGCTGATATCCGTGGGCTTGCGGTCAATCACCATTTCCGTGCGGATGTTCCAGCCGCCCGTGACTGCGCCGTCCGGCAGATCCACCGGCTCAATCGTCACGCGGAAGAGCGTCGTCGTCAGGTTGCCGCCCGCCTGCTTGATGGCCTTCTCCATGTCCTCGGAGAGGAAGTCCGACAGGCGCAGGATGACCGCGGCGTTCTTGTTGGAGAAGCTGATGGCGTCAATGCCGGCGTTGTTCATGTAGCGCAGGCTCATGTAGCCGAAGCGCAGCGTGCGCGCGCCGTACACCGGGTTGCCGTAGGAGTCGGTGACGTAGCCCGCGTCCTTGTTCAGCTCGGCTTCCGCGCTGATGCGCAGCAGCACCTCGTCCGTCTTTTTGTTCCACGTCAGCGAGGGGGTGAAGGGGCGCGGCTGATCGTCCGTCGTGTTGCGCACAACGCTGCCCAGCTCGCTGTAAGAGAGCACCAGCTGCTCCTGCGTCGTGATGGTCACGAACATCTTCCGCCCGTCGGAGCGCTCGATGACCTGTTGCACCGGGTTCAGGCGTTCGCCGCCGCCGCCCCACCAAGACGGCTCGGTCGGCAGAATGGTGAACTGCGGCGCGTCGTCCATCAGGCGCAGCGTGTAGTAATCCGCCGCGGAAAGCCCGGTCAGCACGAAGTTGTAGTTGCCCGCTTCCTCGCCGGGTTCGCGCTTCAGGATGCCGCTGACCACGTCGCCATCCAGCAGCCCAATCGACGTGAACGTGAACCGCGCCGGGTCAGCCTCGCCCTCGTTCTTCTGCTGATTCGCGTCGGGGCAGATGGTCAGCGGGATTTTCTGGATGCTGAAGGCGACATCCACCGTCCCCGGCAGATAGATCGGGTCGCCTTCGGGGATTTTGACGTGCATGACGTAGCTGCCGACGTAGAAGGGCAGCCCGCCGACAAGGTTGTTGCCGGAGTAGGTGATGCTCGCCGTTTCGGGCAAGGTCATGCGCGGGCGGTAGGTCATGGCGTTGTAGGTGGTGTTCGCGGTGCGGCTCGGCACCCACTTGACGCGGTGGACGTGGAAGCACTCCTCGCTGAAGGAGAAGCCGTCCGCGTTGCTTTCCGTCAGCGTGACGTTTTCTTCCGCCGACGCGTACACGCGGTAGATGACCACGTCGCCGGTGTTCAGCCCGCTGATGGTGACGGAATTGCCGTCCGCTTCGTACTGCTTGGCGTCGGCGCGGTAGGTGTCGGGCATGGAGGCAGGCGCTTCGCCCGCGTACACCTGCACGCCCGCGCTCTTTGCGCCCGTGGTCTTAAAGGTGATGGTCAGCGTGCCGTCCTCGTTGTCGGTGGCGGCAATGTCGCTGATTTCCAGCCCGGTCACGGCGCTGCTCGACTTTCCGGCGATGACGGCGGAGTACACCGTTTCGCCGTCGGTGGCGGCAATGTCCTGCCCGGTCAGGTCGCCGAAGCCCCAGAGCTGCAGCGTTCCGTCAAAGTGCGTTGTGTAGCGGTACTGGCTGCCGCCGATGACGACCGTCAGCGCCTTGTTCGGCACGGGGTTGCCCTGTGCGTCGCGGATGGTGACGATGGTGTGCGGCGCGTCGCTTTCCGGTTCCACGCGCACGTTGCCGCGCAGGGTGATGCCGGTCAGGTCGTTCTGATTCCGCAGCACGAGCCGTCCGCTTTCGACATTCAGCGACACCTGCGCGTTGTCAAGTGAAATCGGCGCGCCGTCGCTGAGCAGTGCGCAGCTGCCCGTCAGCGTCGCGGAGAGTGCGCCGTTTTCGACGCGGAGGACGCTCGAAGCGCTGTTCAGCTGCACGTTGCGCAGGGTTGCGCTCGCCGCCGCGCCGGAGGAGTGAATCGCGCCGTCCAGATACCCGTTTTGCCCGTTGACGATGAAGCGGCTTGCGTCGCCCGCGTCGGCATTCGGCGCATTTTCGGACAGGTTGAACGTCAGCACCTGCGCGTGAACGGTTTCAATCACGATGGTGTCCGCGTCGGCGCTGATGGAGTAGGTTGCGTCATCCGCAAGGGCGGGGAGGAGCAGCTCGCCCGCGGGAGTCATCAGCAGGGGTATCGCCGTACCGTCCAGCGTCACCTTCTGGCGCGCCAGCGGGACGGAAATGGCCCACGCCGTGTAGCCGTCGGGCGCGTCGGAGCAAATCACCACGCCGGAGAGCACCTGCGTTCCGTTCGGCAGCTGCCCCTGTACGCTTAGCAGCCCATCCACCGTGATTTTCGGCGCGCTGCCCATCAGCGGCATCTGCCCGCGGCCGTCCAGAATCGTGTCGCCGCGCACAATCAGGTCATACGGCGCGCCCGCCTCAATCAGCGTACCCGCGCTCGTCGTGCCGTTGAGAATGACCGTCACGCCGCTTTCCATAATTTCCAGCACCGTACCCTCGGCAATGTCGCCGGACAGCGTGTACACCGTGCCGGATTTGAGCGTGTTGCGCTCGCCGGGGGTGATGCTGCCCGCGTCGCCGCTGGGGGCCTTGGCGGTCTGGCGGAGGGTCATCGTGCCTTCCGTGACGGTTGCCGTCCACTGCATTCCCTCGCCCGGACGCTTCAGCCACAGATACAGCTTGCCGTCGGCATCGGGCGTGACAGACCATGCGTACCTTTCGCCCTCAACGAGGACGCTCTGCACGCCGGACGCGGAGAACGCATAGCGCGCGCGTCCGTTCATTTCCGTCAAATCGGCAAAGAGGTTCGTGCCTTCGACGGAAATGTCGCCCTTGCTGTTGACCGTTCCGATCGAAATTGCGCCGCCCTCGGAGAAAATCACCGCCGCGCCGGATGCAACTTCCAGTTTCTTGATAGATGCCAGCGAATTGTCCGCCGCGCGGATGTAAACGACGGCGTTCGCTTCCACCGTCAGCGTGTCGATGGACGCGCCGCGCAGTTCCAGAATTGCCGCGCGGTTCTTCACCACGCGCACCGCCGCGCCCTTGCGGTCGCCAATCAGCGCGTACTGACCGCTGCGGTAGAACGTCACATCGGCGCGGTTGAGGTCAACAATGCGCAAATCGTTGGAGAGCGTCGCCACGCTGTAAGCGTCCTCTTCGTCCAGCAGGTACCGCCCGTAACGGCACAGCGGGTAATCCAGCCCGTTTTCGTCCTGCGAAATGTGCGCGCACCCTTCCACGTCGCACGCCGGAATTTCGGGGGTTTCCGTCGGCTCATCCGTCGGATTTTCGGGGTCGGGTGTCGCGGTCGGCTCGTCCGTCGGATTTTCGGGGTCGGGCGTCGCGGTCGGCTCGTCCGTCGGATTTTCGGGGTCGGGCGTCGCGGTCGGCTCGTCCGTCGGATTTTCGGGGTCGGGCGTCGCGGTCGGCTCGTCCGTCGGATTTTCGGGGTCGGGTGTCGCGGTCGGCGCTTCCGTCGGATTTTCGGGGTCAGGCGTCGCGGTCGGCTCGTCCGTCGGATTTTCGGGAGCGGGGGTCGCGGTCGGCGCTTCCGTCGGATTTTCGGGAGCGGGGGTCGCGGTCGGCGCTTCCGTCGGATTTTCGGGAGCGGGGGTCGCAGTCGGCACATCCGTCGGATTTTCGGGAGCAGGGGTCGCGGTCGGCGCATCCGTCGGAGCGGCAGTCACCAAGGCTTCCGTCGCTGCGGGAGGATTCGACGGATCTTCCGCCACGGAAACGCCCGTCAGCAGCATACTGCTGATGAGAAGCATTGCGCCGATGCGCTGGGTGGGTTTCAAGGTTGTTGCACCTCCTTGAAGGCTTGTCGTTAGGGTTGCAAGGGGATTTTTTTCCGATGTTGATTGCTTTTTGCCGCAAGTAGGGAAGCCGGGGAACGTGTGGGTATCCTGTGGATAAACACGCGGAAGAAGTATGAAAAAGTGCCCAACGCAATCGCGAAAAGGGGTCAAGGGGCAACACCCCCTTGCGTCCCCCCAATCAACACGCGGAAGGAGCATGGAAGTGTGACCAATGCAATCGCGAAAAGGGGTCAAGGGGCGATTGCCCCTTGCAGGGTGCAGGGACAGCGTCCCTGCTGGGGTCAAGGGGCAACGCCCCTTGCGCCTCCCCCATGTAATTAGACGTTCGTCAACGCCGTTTCGTTTCCTTCTTCCGCAAAAAATTTTACAATTTGCCGTTCATGATGGCGAGAATCAGGTTGCCGTTGGAGAAAATCGGCGCGAGGGTTGACTGGGCAATCAGGTCGTTCACCATGTCCAGCGGGATGACCGTCTGCACGAGGGGAACGAGCGTGAAGAGCACAAGGCAGACGAGCAATCCGCGGAGGAAGCCGAACGCGCCGCCCGCCAAGCCGTTGAGCTGCTTGAGGACGGGAAAGCGGAACACCGCCTTGAGCAGGTTCAGCACGATAGCGAGGACAATGTACAGCACCAAAAAGCTGACGAGAAAGCAGATGATGTTGATGCTTGCCTGCAAAATCGTCTGGCTGACGTAATCGGAGACGGTGGACAGCCCCGACGAGGCGTACACGTTGTTCTCCAGATTCACGCGCAGCAGCGTGTCCAGCGGCGCGGGCAGGTTCACCTTCTCCAGAATGCTGTTGATGCTCTGGCTGGTGAGCGTCGCGACGTTCGTGATGGCGGTTTCAAGGTCGCCGATGCGGCTGGACGCATCCGTGTAGTGCAGCAGCATGTTGAGAAAAGACTGGTTGGACTGCACGGCGGCGGCGAGCTTTGGGCTGACCCAGAAGGACGCGAGGAACGACATCAGCCCGCACCCCATGTTCAGCACGCTGGCAATGAAGCCGCGATACAGCCCGAACAGCACGGAAATGCCAATGATGCCGATGATGACGTAATCGACGATGTTCATGCGTTACCTCATGGCGCCGGGGTCTCGGTCGCTTCCGGCGGATCGAGACTGGCGATATAGTCGAAATAGGGCTGACGCGCGGCGGTGAGAATCGGGTCGTGGTCGCCGCCGAAGACGTACTGGGCGTTGATGGCTTCAATGTCCGCCTTGCGCATCGCGGGCGCGCAGTACGGGCAGAAATCCAGCTTGCTGTACGGTTCTTCGTCCAGCTGCGCATAGGTGAAGGCTTCAAACGTCACGTTGTCCTTCGTCACAGAGTAGCAGGTGTCGGCGCGGTGGTAGTACGAGCCGCCGTTGGGGTTGTAGTACAGCACGGTGTCGTCGTCCGGAATCGGAATCTGCCGCCCCTGCCAGTCCTCCCAGATGACCAGGCGGCCCAGATGCTTCCGGTTGTCCCACAGCCACTTCATGTTCAGTCCCTCCGTGTTGCGCAGGCGCTGAACGCGGATGCAGCCGTGGCTGGCGCGCGTGCCGAGCTTGGGTTCGTTGTAGGCGTATGACTTCGAGCCGTCGGCGCGCTTGGTGTGCGGCACTTCGTGGAGCAGGTCGCCGTCGTTGTAGCGCAGCCCCATGCCGCAGTAGAGGTTGCCGCTGGTGAATTCGCCCGTGAAGCTGCCGATGATGTACTCGCCGGAGCGCGTCTCGTTAAACGGCTGCTTCGCGTTCGCAAGTCCCGTGGAAACAAGCAGCGTCGAAATTAGGTGCCCGTCCTCGTAGATGTACAGGCGCTGCGTCAGCTTGTCCACCACTAAGCCGTACTTGTCGTTGCTGTCCCACTCCACGGTCGTCAGGGTGTTCGTTTCGACGTAGCCCTGCACCAGCAGGTTCCACGCCTTCACCGTGTTGTCCGCGAAGGAGGAGGAGTAGCACTCAATCAGCGACCAGCCGTTGTCCAGCGTCTCAATCACGCGGATGCCCTGCGTTGCGCGGGTCAGGATGCCGATGGCGGCGCTCTTGCTGTCCGGCTCTTTGCGGATGCGCACCTGCGTGCGGCCGTCGCCCTTGACCACCGTCATCGGCGCGGTCAGCATCGCCCAGACAGCCGCTTCGTCTGTGTAGTCCATCGGCGTGTTCCAGTAGGACGCGGGCGCGTCGGACGGGGAATTCATACGGGCTGCCGTAGGACGGTGTGAAGGTGATGTTCGGGGTCGGCGTGGGCGAGGGCGACGGCGTGGGGGATGGCGTCGGAACTGCCGTCGGCGTAGGGGATGGCGTCGGCGTGGGGGACGGCGTCGGCGTGGGGGATGCCGTCGGCGTGGGGGATGGCTCGGCAGTCGGGGTCGCCGTCGGCAGGATGCCGAAGGATGCCGGATTCACTGCCACATGCTCCTCGTTCGAGCAGTAGCCGGTGTTGTCCGTCAGCGTCAGGCTGATTGCGACGGTGTCCGGCGAAAGGGCGGTTGCGTCCACCGTCACTTCGTTCGTGCCGGCGGAAATGTCAATGTTCTCCAGCAGCGACCAGCTTGCGCCCCACAGCCCCAGCGTCAGGCGGCCGTTTTCGCTTGCGTAGAAGGAGAGACGCACTTCGCCGTCCTCGGTGCTCTCCAGCGCGGAAATGGAGGTCAGGAAGGGCGCAATCTGCCCCACCAGAATGGCGGTGTCTGCTTCTGACCCGTCGGAGAACTGCGCCACAAGCCGGTAGATTCCTTCCGGCGCGAAAACGCCCTCGTATGTGCCGTTCCACAGCATCTGGTTTTCGCCCGCCGTGACGGGGTAATCCTTGGCGACTGGCAGCACGGTTTCAAGCGTCTCCGAGTTGCGCAGCAGCAGCGTGACCGTGCCGTCCACAGGCGATGTGAACCGCAGCGTGACCGCCTTGCCGGGGCGCAGCGTCTCCTGCAGCGGCTCGATGGAGGCACTGGAGAGCAAAATGACATCCAGCGCGTCCGTATCCTCCGAAAGGGCTGGCAAACACGGCGTGAGCATTGCCAGCATCAGCAGCAGGCAGAGCATTTTCCGCATGGTGATTCCTCCAATCGTAGTGCATATATCATGTAGATAAAATCGTAATTTGCCGGGCGGTTACAAGCACCAGTCAGGCAGCAGCATTTCCGCGATTTCCGCGACATTTTCCGCCCGCGCCTCGCACGATTTTTCGCCCGCAAAGCGCCCGTCCGCGTCCAGCAGGATGCCGCGAACCCCCGCCGCTTTGCCTGCGCGGGTGTCCAGCGGCCGGTCGCCGATCATGACGCAATCATCCGCCGCCAAGGCGTATCGCTGCAGGCAGCCCTGCACCATTTCCGGCGCGGGCTTGCGCGGATAGCCGTCCTCGTGGGTGAGAAAGCCCGAAATCAGCATCAGCACCCCGCACTGCGCCAGCATGTCGCGGCAGCGCAGGTCACGGTGCGTCACTACATAGTGCCGAACGCCCCGCTCGTGCAGCGCAAGCAGCAATTCCGGTATGCCGCAAAGCAGCTTCGGGGCGTCCAGCAAGCGTTCCGCTTCAGCCGCGCGGCATTCCTTCAGCAGCTCATCCACAGAAACATCTGTCAGCGCCGACAGCGCCGCGCACGCATCCCGCAGCGTGCCTTTCAGCAGCGAAAGCGCGTTTTCCGCCGTCAGACGCACCCCGTTTTCCGCCGCGATGCGCACGAACACCTCCGTCAGCAGGGGATAGGTGTCCATCAGCGTGCCGTCGAAGTCCCACAGGCACGCGCGGACGTTCGCACGCAATTTGGCGCGCCACGACTTCATCCGCCGGGCAGAAAACGTATTTCGTCATTTCCGCCGGATGGACAAGCGCGTAGCCCTCGTGCTCGGTCAGCACCGGCGCGCGCGTTGCCGTCGCGGTCAGGAAGTCGAACGCGATGCCCTGCGCTTCCCGGCGGCACAGCGGCGAAATATCCGCAATCGGCAGCGACAATTCTTCCAGCAATTCCCGGCGCAATGCGTCTTCCGGTGATTCGCCCGTCTCCTGCTTGCCGCCCGGAAACTCCCACAAATGCGCGTTTTTGCGCCCTTCGCCCCGGCGGCAGATGAGGATTCGCCCGTCCGGATAGCGCACAATGCCCGCACTCACCTGCATCATTCCGCCAACTCCCGAATCTGCTTGATTTCCGCCGCGTAGCCCGCGAGGTCGTTCGGGGTCTCCAGCTCGAACGGCAGGTTTTTCAGCGTCGGATGATTGACCACGCGCATCAGCGCCTCCAGCCCGATGTACCCCTTGCCAATCTGCTCGTGGCGGTCTT
>VOFJ01000114.1_pt1 | contig 49187 bp, 120 predicted proteins | sample 5384081 | NCBI WGS metagenome assembly VOFJ01 (sample SAMN12384729, study PRJNA508395) | human gut metagenome | isolation source: healthy gut I | host: Homo sapiens
CAATTATAACCGCTATTATTATTCCTTGAATCCAACCACTTATCCAATTCATTTTTTCTTCTCTCCTATAAATCATTTTTCAACTAGCGCCTATCTATACATCAGTCCACTATTAGTAATCTTTAGTACCAGAGTGGTTCCTATAATTAGCATTACAGACACACTGCACATAATAGCAAGTAACATTTTAAAAGTGTTTCCCATTTCTTCTAAAAGCTTTACTATTTTTTCATCTGCTATTGGTTGACATACAGCTCCTGCTAAGTAATATAGTCCCATCAGTATTGCAAAAGTTTAATTATTGGTCCAACACATATTGCAATTACTACCACTACTCCAACTATTCCAACTGCATTTTTTAATATATTGCTACACCCCATTACAGTATCTACTGCATCACCTAATATTTTACCTACTACTGGTATAAAATTTGAGACGGCGGCTTTAGTAGTTTTTGCAGTTATTCCATCTACTGTACTGCTTAAGCTTCCTTCTACTGAAAAATTATTCCTACAAATAAAGTAAGTACAACTCCTAATGTCCATACAACTGTAGAATTAAAGAACTTTGATAGCTTGTCTACTTGAATTCTGCTAGATACTTTTGAGATAATTGCTAATGCTGTTGATATTAGTACAAATGGTAGTAAAATAGTAGTTATAAAGTTGCCTATGAAAGTTATTATAAATAATATAATTGGTTCTAGTATTCCAGCAGATGCAAAGTTGCCAGTAGTTAGCATTAAAGTAATAAGCAGTGGCACTAGGCTATTCATAAATCCAACTAAGTTTTGAATACTTGTTTTTACCATTTGAAGAATATCTGAGAAATTTGCCATTATCAAAGTAACTATCAAAATGTATTGAACATAATATGTAATTTGGGCAACATTTTTTATTTTCTAATCCTTCACTAATGCTTTTTTAATATGCTATGAATTATAATTATTACAAGTATGCTTCCTAATACAGTAGCACAGTTTAATACTTCTTTTTCCTACTAAACTCACTATGCTTTTTTATAATTGTATTATTATCTACTTTGCCTGTAATTGCTGACTTAAATAATTTATCTACATTTATATCTTTAAAAGTATTTTGTGTATACTTTTTTTGTGCTTCCTTTATAAAGCTTGATATGTTCAATTCTTCTTGTTGTGATTGTAAAACATCTTGACTAGTTGTTTCTGTAGCTGTGCAAATGCTCGGAATAAAAATTAAAAACAAAATGGTCATGATAAATATTTTTTTCATTTGTTTAATTCCTTTTCATGGCAATAGTTTTAATATTGTTTCTAAAAGACTTTCTATTATTGGTATTGACATAGAAATAATTAAAACCTTTCCACCCAAGTCTACTTTATTGGCTATTGCTGTTTCTCCTGTGTCTTTGCAAATGCTAACTGTAATTCCGTCAAAAAATGCTATTCCAGTTATTTTTATTAGGAGTATTAGAAATTCATTGTTTATTGCAGTTTTATTTGATAATGTTGTTAGTAAATCTATTATTGCTCCTATCTTGTCCATTATCATTACTAAAATCAGTACTCCTGCTGCTAAAGAAACATACAGCACAAATTCTGGTCTATATTGTTTTACAATTACAATTATAATTAGTGAAATCAGCCCGAACTCCAATAATTTTAATTATATCCATTGCCTTTTATCCTTTCTTATAGTCCAAACATCGTTCTTACACTAGTAAATAGTGTGCTAATTTCTTTTTATTACAAGAGTAAGAACAATTACAAGTCCTGCTAATGTTGTCATCATTGCTTGATCTTCTCTTCCTGCTCTTACTAGAACTTGATATAGCACAGCTACTAAAATTCCAATTGCTGCTATTTTAAATAATAAACTAATATCCATAACTTTATATCTCCTTTTAAATTAGTATGATTGCAATTGTTAATCCTGTGACTAAGCCTAAAGTTCTATACATTTTCTCGTTTTTTCTACGTTCTTCTGAAGCATTTTCTAGTTGTGCAGTCAAAGGAAGTCATTTACTACTTCAATTTCACTAATTTGTCCATCTAAATCAGTTTGTCCTAGTAATCTCCCTAAATTTTGCATTACAGAAATGTCTTCTTGATTTAAATTACACTTGGTTTCTTGTAAAGCTTGTACCCACGCCTCTCCTGCTGGAACTTCTTTCATTCTATTTGCTGCCCTGTCAAAAATGTTCCCAACATTTCCTCCTATTTTGTTTGCTATTTCCATAAAAACATTTGGAATAGGCTCATATGTAAATTTAATTTTAGTTGCAAACATATTAAGAGCATTTTTTCATTTCCTTTATTTCCTTTTTCTCTGTTTGCATACTTTTTTTAGAAAATAGTATTCCTATTATGCTACTTGTAACTATAATCATAGCTAATATAAATAATCTAAAAGCTAACATTTTATTTCCTCCTAAACTGCTTTTCTTTGGTTTTGTTTTTCATATACCAAGTGTACGTCTCTTTTGCTGTCTAAAATCAGTATTTTGTCTATGTATCCATTTAGCACTAATTGGCTTAATATTGGGTTTTCTTTAATTTGTTCTAAGCTATCTCCATGTGCTGTAAATATCCCATTTACTCCTGAACTAACTGCATATTCAATTGCTTCTATGTCTTCTTTGCTGCCTATTTCATCTGCAATTATTACCTTTGGGCTCATGGATCTAACTAACATTTTCATTCCAAGTGCTTTTGGTATATTATCTATCACGTCTGTTCTTATTCCTAAATCATTTTGTGACACTCCTTTATATGTAGCAGATATTTCACCTCTTTCGTCTACTACTCCACAAGTAATACCTTTGAAATTCATTTCTGGAATTCCATTACTAATTCTTCTAATTATGTCTTCTTAATAATGTGGTTTTGCCCAAACCTGGTGGTGAAACAATTAGAGTGTTCCATACAGTATTTCTGTTTAATATATGTATAATGGCTTTATTGCTACAGTTTAGCACTTGCCTTGCAATTCTAAAATTTAAACTACTAATGTAAACTCAAAGTTGCTATTTTTTCGTCTTTTATTATCGCATTTCCTGTCACTCCTATACGATGTCCACCTTTTAAGGTTATAAATCCTTCACATATTTGGCTTTGATAAGAATATAAAGAGTTGTCACATACTCTTTGTAAAATTTGAAGTATCATTTCAGGAGTGGTAATATAATCTAATACTTTTTCATCTATATTATTTTTTTTTTAGTATAACTGGCTTAGATGTTCTAACTCTAATTTCTTCTACATTGTTCATATTACTAGATATGATTTTTTTTGTTTTAATACTTCTGGTAAAAATTTTAATATTTCATCCATAGCTTGTACCTCTTTATCAAATTTAAAAACGTGTCAAAATTCTCTGTCCTCAATGGCACAAAAAAAAATACATAACATATATATAAATATATATATGCTATGTTTTTTATTTTAGAACTATTTTATTAAATTTTATTATTCTTCCCAGTTGTGATATACGTTCATAACATCATCTAGGTCTTCTAACATATCTATTAGTCTTTGCATTTTTTGGTGCATCATTTTCGCTTAATTGAATGTATGTAGATGGTACCATTTGTACTTCTGCTTCTAAAAATTCTAATCCTTGTGCTTCTAAAAGCTTCTCTAACTTTTGAAAAAATCTTCTGGTGAAGTTGTTATTTCATAACATTCGTCAGTTGCTTCAAAGTCTTCTGCTCCACTATCTAGCGCTAACATCATCATATCATCTTCTGATAGATTTGTTGTAGTTTTATCAATTACTATTACACCTTTTTACTAAATAAATATGATACACATCCTGTTGTTCCTAAGTTTCCACCTGCTTTATCAAATGCATGACGTACATCTGCTGCTGTTCTGTTTTTGTTGTCTGTACTTGCTTCAACTATAACTGCAACACCATTTGCTCCATATCCCTCATAAATGATTTCTTCATAATTTTCATTACTTCCAGCTCCTGAAGCTTTTTTGATTGCATTATTTATTGTATCATTTTGGCATGTTATTTGCTTTACATTTTGCAATAACATCTTTTAATTTAGAATTACCAGCAGGATCAGGTCCTCCCTCTTTTTACTGCAATTAATAATTCTCTACCTAATTTTGTAAATATTTTTCCTCTTGCTGCATCTGCTTTACCTTTTTTAGCTGCAATATTATGCCATTTGCTATGTCCTGACATGGTTAACTCCTCCTTTTTTCTTATTTCGTGAATTATTATACCACACAATATAGAGTTTGGGTAGTATTTTTATGAAATTCTCCAAATATTATATATAAAATAGCAGGCAATTGCCTGCTATTTTGTAACTAAATCACTTCTTTCAAAACCGCCTTTGCCATAGCCAATTCCTCATTCGCCTGGATTACCATCACAGGAATATAGCAACATTCCTCATCTGTGATCTTTGTAGTATCCTTGGACAGAGAAAGTCCCACATTCTCATATCCTTCAAAAATTCTACGGAGGATTTCCGTATCATTTTCCGCGATACCTCCGGAACACACAATAGCATCGACTTCATAATCGAGTTCAGCCATATATGCTCCAATGACTTTGCGAACTTCATTGATGAATCTCTCAATGGCAACATTTGCCATTTCATCACCTTCTTCGGCCAACTTTTTGACCAGACGCATGTCAGCTTCTCCAGTGAGTCCATAGAAGCCAGACTTTTTTAGTCATGACCTCCATCACCTTCTTCACACTGCCATAGTATTCCACTAACTTCGGGAAAACTCCAGGATCAATGTGTCCACACCTGGTGGCCATCATCAAGCCATCAATAGGAGTATAGCCCATGGTGGTATCTATGCTTTTACCGTTTTTCACAGCATTAGCACTGCATCCCCCACCAAGGTGGAGTAGGATAAGATTAACCTTATCCTCGGAGATATTGAGCTTCTGGGCAGCTCTCTTAGTATTGTCCATATAGACAATTCCATGAGCACCAAATGCTCGAATCCCCACTTTTTCAAAGCATTCTTTCGGCAAGAGCATATAGCTGATTCATAATTGGCATTGTTGAATGCCACCCAGTGTCGAACATGTAATAATGTTTGGCACCATAAAAACACTTTTGAGCCGCCTTGAGACCTCCAAAGCAGGAGGGTTGTGGTTCGGCGCCAGATCGATATTCCTTTCAAATTCTTTTCTGAACTTCCGTCGTTATTTCAATGGGATCGGGACTCTGTAGGAGTTCTCCTCCATTGACCGCTCGATTCACCACAGTGATAATTTCATTCGAATACTTGAAACTCTCTGCTCTCTTGAATCGATTGATTCCATCCTTGAAAGCCTCTGTGTGACTCTCAAAGGTACGTCATGCACATATTTGTGCACTCCAAACTTCACAGTCGCCTTCTTTACATCCTTCTCCCACCGGTACTCAGCAAGAGGAGTAGTCTGCCCATCCTGAATGGCAAAATCGTCATAAATTGCCATCTTAATGGATGTGCTGCCAGCGTTGATAGAAACGATCTTTCCCATGATGTCTATTCTCCTTTTTTTCTTTTCAAAGTAATTTAGTCACTTTAAATAAAGTAACTAATCTACATTATATCACATTTATACCAATCTGGCAATATTTTTATGTGTTTATGTTAATCATCTTGTTTTTATAAAATGTTAATTTTCTCCCATGATAAATTTTCTTTTCCAAAGTGCCCATAGTTTGTAGTTTGTTTATATATTGGCTTTTTTAAGTCTAAATATTTTATTATTCCATTTGGGGTTAAATCAAATTTTTTCTTTTATCAATTCCACTATTTTTTCTTCTGGGATAGTGCCTGTCCCAAATGTATCTACATATACTGATAATGGTTGCTCCATTCTATTGCATATGATACTTGAATTTCACATTTTTTAGCATATCCATTTGCTACTATATTTTTTGCAATATATCTTAACATATAACTTGCACTTCTATCTACTTTACTTTTGCGTCTTTTCCAGAAAATGCTCCTCCACCATGTCTGCTATAACCACCATAAGGTATCTACTATTAACTTTCTTCCTGTAAGTCCTGTATCTCCTAAAGGTCCACCTATTACAAATCTTCCTGTTGGATTTACATATATTTTTGTATTTTCATCAATGTATTTCTCTGGTACTATTGGTTTTTATAACCTTTTCTATTATATCTTGTTTCATTTGTTCCATATCTACATCTGCTAAATGCTGGTTTGAAATTAGTATTGTTTCTATTCTTTTTGGTTTATCGTTTTCATATTCCACTGTTACTTGTGTTTTTCCATCTGGCCTTAGATATGGTATTATGTTTTCCTTTCTAACTTTCGTCAATTGCTTAGCTAGTTTATGTGCCATATCAATTGCAAACGGCATATAGTTTTCTGTTTCGTCACAGGCATATCCAAACATAATACCTTGGTCACCTGCTCCTCCGACGTCAACGCCCATTGCAATATCACCACTTTGTGTTGTGATATTTGTTTCTATTTTGCAAGTACGATAATCAATATCTGTCTGTTCATTGTCGTAGCCTATTTGTTTCATAGTTTCTCTTGCAATTTTTTCTGCATCAATTTTAGCATTAGTGGTAATTTGGCCTGCTATTGTAATTAAATTTGTTTGAAGCAAAGGTTTCAATTGCCACTCTTGAATTTTCGTCTTGTTCAAGACATGCATCCAAAAATACTATCTGATATTAAATCACACAATTTGTCTGGATGTCCTTCTGTTACGCTTTCTGAAGTAAATAAATAATTCTTCATAATTAGCTCCTCCTTATTTCTTTTTTGTGGCATTTAAATTATATCACTATAGTATCCAAATGTAATCATATTTTTTTAGTTTTTTTCATAAATTTATATTGGTGAATTTTAGTGATAATTAAAAGTTTTAAAATAAATAAAAGTTTGATATGGCTTTGTATCAGTTCAATAGCACTAATTGTAATTTTACTAATTTGCTATTTTGTACTTACTACTCCTATTTTACCTGTTAGTGGTCAAACAGAAAAATATATTTATAGCAATGATGTTGCAGAATCGAAAAAAGGAAAAAGGATTACATCAAATGGTTTGAATTTAAAGCAAGCTATGAGGTTTTTAGATAAGACATCAAAATTAGATATTAACTCACATCAAAAAAAAATGCAGCAGTAAAATACAATTGGGTTGAACTTATATCTTACTTAGCTTGTAATTATCAAAATAACTTTTCTAAATTCAAACAAGCTGATTTGGATAAATTAGTAGCAGAATTAAAATCAGGTAAGACAATTGAAGAATTAACTAAAAAGATGAAACTCTATAAATATTATTTTTTGAAGGCTATGACTCTGCCTTACATGAATTTATAGGTGAATATCAAATTGAAATAAAAGGCTCTAATTCTACTGAAAAAAGTTTGAAGAAAAGTATGGTTTAAAAAGCTTTTTTTGTCCAATTGCTAAAGGCTATAGTTTTAGTCATTATGATGACTTTGGGGCCTCTAGATCTTATGGTTATAAAAGAGTACATTTTGGCAATGACCTTATGGGTAATATTGGCACTCCTATTATTGCTGTTGAATCTGGTATTGTTGAAGCTGTTGGTTGGAATCAATATGGTGGTTGGAGAGTTGGTATTCGTAGTTTTGATAAAAAACGTTATTATTACTATGCACATTTAAGAAAAAACCATCCTTATGCTGAAAATATTAAAGAAGGGCAAATTGTTCAAGCTGGTGATGTTATTGGATACCTTGGAATGACAGGTTATAGTACAAAAAAAGAAAATGTAAATAACATAAATGTACCTCACTTGCATTTTGGTATTCAGCTTATTTTTGATGAAGTTCAAAAAAAGAGGGGCCAAATCAAATTTGGTGTGATTTATATGACCTAGTAAATTTTTTTTACAAAGAAATCGCAGCGAAGTTTATAAAAAGTAATCAAGAAACCAAAGACTATAGCAGAAAAATTGATTTTATTGATTCTAATTTACCAGACTAAGCACCAAGAATTTCTACGCAGTGCAAACTGCTTAGAAATTTTTGTAATTCATATATTTATCTTCTACAGAGCAAAAAACATAGCAATATTATTTGTTGCTATGTTTAAATAATTTTATTATTTTATTATAAATTTTTCTATACCATGGTATATTATCTACAACAGTCAGCTCAACGTTTTGACTTTGAACATTTACATTCTGCTCTTGTTTTCTATTAACAGGAAATATGACTTCTGTACTTTTACTTAAATTTTCATATTCTAAGGCATCTTGTTTTTCAAATTCTAATTTTTTTCCTCTTCTGTTGCCCAATAACTACGAAACAATAAACTTAGTATAGCTTTTTGTTTCTTTTAATAATTCTTGTTCACTAATTGGCCTAGTTCTATCAATATTTGGTTTATATTCTTTATTTTTTTATTATTACTTATCAAAATTCTAAGTTGTATAGGTATTTTTTTTTTTACTAGTTCTTCATCTGTATAGTTTAATATCTCATCAACTTCTGATAGTGCCATTTCATAATTCTGGTCCATCATTTGTTTCCCTTCCTTTAGTTTCTTCTCTACTTTCTCTCGCCATTTGTTTCAACTTACAAAAAGCTTCCTTAGCCAATGTAGCTGGAGTCCTTTTTAGCAATTGCTTTAAACTCATCTCTTTTGAAAGTTCCTTGTAGGAAATCTCCTGATTTTTCACAAATACCGTAGCATCTTTTACAGACTGCCATCTTTCTTCATAGATTTTTTCTGTCTTCTTCATTTTCAAATACTAAATTCAAAAAAAACCTTTGTACCTTTTCTTGCTCTGTTACATCTGTCCTATAAAATTGTTGCATTTGTTCTTGAAGTTTTTCTGGTTCTAATGCCATTGTTCTGGCAGTTTGAAGTACAGAAGCATATAAATACACATTCTTCTTAATTACTTCTGGATTTAATGTTCCATTACTTGTTCTAAACTCTATTGTGTTTTTCTTTTGGATTTCCTACATTAGTTAAGTTAAGTCCATGATATCTTCTAGTATCTAACTTCCCCTTTTTGGCCACTGCTCGCTTTAACAGTCCAAATTTTCTATATGATACCTTAAGTCTATTTTTTTTCTATGTCTTTCATTATTTTCTTGCCTGTTGGGCTTGCCATACCTTTTTATATGTTGAAGTTTCATGCTTAATCTGTTTAGTCCCTTTTTTGGTATTTGTTAGTGTGCCTGCTCTTATTGGATCTCCGACATCATTACACATTTTATATATCAATTCCTCAGATTCAGCCCAAAACCTAAGAAATGTTCCCATTAATTTTTCTGTTTCTTGTAAGTTTTTTTCCTGTTAAACATCTAGCGTCAAAATGTACATGACATCCACACTTACTGTCTGTTACTACCTCTTTCCCATGATTACCCGGATATTTTTTCATATGTTCACATACTTCAGTTAAATTTTGCCAATCCTCTTTTGTGTCATGCAAAATAGGAGAAACAAGCTCTGCTCCCCTTCTGATACTAATGTTTCTTCTATTGCATTTGCCTTTTTCCATCTATGCTCTTTTTAGAAACCTGTTACTATCAGCAGACATGTATAAACTAGGTCTATTTTTAGTAGGTATTCCTGTGTTAACATTAAAAGCTTCTAATTCAACCCCAAATTGATATAAATCCGGCAAATTCAATTCTTCAAAATTTTCTGAGTATTTCATGTTTTTTCCTTCTTTAGTAATTTGTATGTTTATTTTACCATAAAAGCGAAAAAGATTAAGTACATGTAATGTAAACTTAATCTTTTTTGTAATACAATTGTAATATTTTATTCTAAGCTATCTGGTTCTTCTGTTTCATCATACTCATAATCATATTCTATTGGTTCTGGTCTTGGGACTTTTGCATGTTTCGGTCTTGCTTTAACTTGTGCAGTTACTATTGGTTCCTCATCTTTCTCTAGTATTTTTCTTTTACTTGTTTTTTTAATTTTCTCTTGATTTTTCATTTCTTCTTTTTTTATTTTGCATACTTTTATTTAACATACAATTTGCTTTTTTCCATTTAAATCCTGGTACATAATCTAGTAGTCTATCAATTGCTGAACAATGCTCTACTGGTAATAATTTGACATTATTTTGTTGAACCACTAAAAATGCAACTGGTGAAATAGAAACTCCTGCTCCACTTCCTCCACCAAATGGTAACCTATATTGTATTGCTTCCCTTCTTTTTCTCTCTTAGTGTATTCGTCAATTGTTTCGCCTTTAAACTCACTTCCACCTGCTGCAAACCCAAATCCAACTTTTGAAATTGGAATTATTATTATATTATTGCTAGTCTCAATAGGCTCTCCTATAATGGTATTTACATCTACCATATCTCTAATACTATTCATAGCTGTAAGCATAAGGTTTTCTATTGGATGTTGTTGATTGCTCATTTTTTTTTTTTCTTCCTTTCTTTATTAAGATAAATATTATATTGATAATATGTACCATTTTTATCTCAATTATACAATTTAAGTTAATTTTGTATAAATTTTTATTATAATAAAGTGGTTTTTTATATTATAAATATATCTTTCTTTTTTTTTTTTTTAAGCTCGTGGCCAAACATGGTAACGCTATTGATATTATTGACGAAATAGTTGCTACCAAAAACGAGGTTGTTACCGGACTTATCACTCCTAAGTTTGCATCTAAATTTAAATATGAAATTTTAGGTTGTAATTTTGGTAGTTCTTTTAGGTCTTTTACTTTAAAATCTTTTCTAAACTTTTTGAAATCTAGTTTTTTCCAATTGCATTTTCGAGTACATTTTTCTAACTTTTTTATCATTTAGTCTAAACCATATCCATTTAATTTTATTGCCTAAATATAGCGAAAATATTATTGCATACTCATTTGTATTTTTAGGCTCCATATTTGACACACTTAAGTTTTTTATTTGTATATGTAGTGTTGAGGCTATTATTAAAGTTATAATAGTCACTAGTAATACTAGTATTCCAAGAAAAATTAAAACTAATATCATGATAACCTCCTTTTTGAAGTTATTTGATATTAGTTTTTTTCCATTTTTTTCTATTTTTTAAACAGTTTTTTAGCCTTTTCTACAGTGATGTCTCCAAATAGTTCTTCTTGATTTGTAACCACTTTGCTTCTTCTTGATAGTTCTAAAAGTCCTGTAAAAGCTGTCATTACTTCTTGTTTGTTGCATTGTTTTAATGAAAATATTTTATTGAATACAAATTTATTTTTACGAATAAGCTCTTTAAACATTACTTTTACTTTGCTCTCAACAGTATATGTAGCAGTAGTTGCAATCTTTTCAATATTCTTAGCATTTAGATTTAGTTTTTGTGCATTTTTTTTCTATTACATTCTTATACATTTCAGAAATCATTTCTTTTTTGTGTATGTTGCTTCTAGTTTTTGTTTTGGCAATTCTATTACTTCTGGATTTTTAAATATTTTTTTTAGAATTACTTTTCTGCACATTCTTTCAAGGTTTTAGTAATTTCTTTTATATTTCTTGTACTCTATAATCCTTCTTAAAAGTTCCTCTTCTGTTAATTCTTTTTTCATCCTCAACATCATTTGGCAAAAGTGTTTTTTGACTTTAAATATAATAACGTAGATGCCATTATTAAAAAACTCACTTGCTATCTCTAAGTTAAGCTCTTCCATAGCATTTAAATATGCTATGTATTGGTCTGTAATTTCACTAATTTTTTTATATCACAAATGTCCATTTTATTTTTTATCAATTAAGTGGCATAACAAATCTAGTGGTCCTTCAAAATTTTCCACCTTTACTTTATATTTATTTGTTTCTAATGTTAATACGTTTTTGCATATATTTCCCCTTATTCTAGTGTTTCAAATGCTTCTCTAATATTTTCTGAAGAGTAACCTTTTCTGTATAAAAAACTGTTCAATTTCTTCTTTTTCCATTTGAGTTTGCTTTTTTATTATAATTTTTTCTAGCACAATTTATTTCATATTCTAATATTTCGTCCTCATGATTTTCAAAATATGTGTCTATTATATCACTACTAAGTCCTTTTTTGCATATAGTTTATTTCTCATTTCTTTTTATAGACAATGTATTTATAGCCATAAACTCATTAACTGCTCTCTCTATGTAGTTTTCGTCATTTATATATCCAATTTCTTTTTAAATGTTCAATAACGTCTTCTAATAAGTTTTTGGTCAACAGAAGAAGAGAACTTCTGAATTATTTCTCTTTCAGTTCTCTTCTTATACATTATATACTTTAATACTTTTAGTTTTTAATTTATCAAATTCTTCTATATTGTCGTACAATGTCTTCTCCTATTATTCTTCATCATTTGATGGTTCTGTTTCTTGTTCAGGGTCGTTAATTCTTCTTCTCCTAAACTTTTCTCAAAAGCTTTTTCGTAGTTTGCTCTAATTTTTCCTTCTATCTCTTCAGCTACTTTTGGATTTTTTAGCCAAGTAATCTTTAACATTTTCTCTACCTTGTCCAATTCTGTCTCCATTATAGCTAAACCATGAACCACTTTTTTTTCCACTATATCTAAGTTAACAGCAGCATCTAGTATGTTACCTTCTTTAGAAATTCCTTTTCCATAGATTATATCAAATTCTGCCTCTCTAAATGGTGGAGCTACTTTGTTTTTAACTACTTTTACTCTTGTACGGTTACCTATAACTTCTCCATCTTGTTTTTTTAAGCTTTCTATTCTTCTAATATCTAATCTAACTGAAGAATAGAATTTTAAAAACTCTACCACCAGGTGTTGTTTCTGGATTTCCAAACATAACACCAACTTTTTCTCTTAATTGGTTTATAAATACAATTACACATTTTGATTTGTTAATTACACCTGCTAATTTTCTCAATGCTTGAGACATTAATCTTGCTTGAAGACCAACATGTGCATCTCCCATGTCTCCATCAATTTCTTCTTTTGGTACTAAAGCTGCAACTGAGTCCACAACTATAATATCAAGTGCGCCACTTCTAACTAAAGCTTCTGCAATTTCTAATGCTTGTTCTCCAGTATCTGGTTGTGAAAACTATAAGTTCATCTATATTAACACCTAAATGTTTTGCATAAACAGGGTCTAAAAGCATGTTCTGCATCAATAAAAGCTGCTTCTCCGCCCATTTTCTGTGCTTCTGCAATTAAATGTAATGCTAAAGTAGTTTTACCAGAAGACTCTGGCCCAAATACTTCTATAATTCTGCCTCTTGGAATACCACCAATTCCTAAGGCTATATCTAAGTTCTTAAAGCTCCTGTTGGTATAGCTTCTACGTTCATTGCAGTGTAGTCTCCCTAATTTCATGACAGAACCTTTACCAAATTGTTTTTCAATTTGTCCTAGTGCTGCTTCTAGCGCTTTCATTTTTTCCGAATTATCTTTACCCATTATTTATTCCTCCTAAATATTATAAACGTTTGTTTGTGTTTATTATATATTATTATTTTTATTTGTCAAGCATTTTTATAAATTTTTTCAATTTTATTGTCTATACCAATTAGAGAAGTTATAAAAAATACTGTAACAGTTTTGGTTTTACATCTCCCATTAAATCTGTAGAATATGCCATCATATCATTATTATAATATAAGCCTATATATGGAACTTGCTCATTACAAATTCCAAAAATTTTAGCATATCTTTTTTTTTTGATTGTTCTTGATCTGTAATATTATTTATTTCGTTTATAGTAGAAATAATTTCATCATTTTTGTAATTAGATAAATTATTTTCTCCTAAAAAGTAACTTAAATCTGGCGCTATTGAAGTATATACTCCAGTTAATATCATTTCATAATCCTTATTATTTAGATATTGTTTATATTGGGTATCTGATACTTGTTTTACATTGATCTTTATTCCAAATAACTCTAGTTGATCCTGTATTGCTTGTGCAACTTTAACCCTTTGACTATTACTCTTACTTACAACAAAATCAATATTTATTGTTTTAGTAACTCCGTCTATTTCTTTTTGCCAAAGTCCATATTCATATTTCCAACCTGCATTTTGTAAAATTTTTTTTTTGCTTTTTTTTCAGTATTAGTTTTGTTAGATACTTCAATATCTTTTTAATAAATAGCTGTTATTTATCAATGGATAATTTGCCACTGTAACTTTATTTTCTAAAGTTGAAGTTACTATTTTTTCTTTGTCAATAACTTTGCTAATAGCTTGTCTTACTTCTGGATATTGTAAAATAGTATTTTGGCAGTTTAATGCTATATAGTCGTATTCTCTGTTTGCAAATACCTTTTTGTTATACCCCATGCTTCCTATATATTCTTCTGCATTATTATTGCTGGTATGAATCAAATCAATACTTCCTAATTTAAATGCATTATACTCTTTCCCTCTAGTATCATATAAATTTATATATATTGTTTTTATATTAGCATTTTCTGTATCAATGTTTCTCCAATTTTCGTTTTTGCTAAGTTCAATTTTATCTGTTTGTATCTTAGCAATCTTGTATTGCCCTGTTCCTAAAGGTATTGTATTTGAATTTAAGCTAGTTGATTTATATTGTTTTTTGACGATATTATAGGAAATATTAAATTGTATTCAAAAAATGGCTCTGTTTGTTTTATTTTCGATTCTAACAGTATTTTCGTCTACAATTTCCACATCTTTTTATATTCTTAACATTTGAGTAATATACAGACTTTGTTTGGCTTTTGTAGTTTAGTAACTGAAAATTTAACATCTTCTGCTGTAAACTTGCTTCCGTCCTGCCATTGTATATTTTCGTTTAGTTTAATTACATATGTTTTATCTCCAATTCTTGACCATTCTTTTGCTAAGCACTCAGACACTTTGTAATCTTCGGTTATACTAAGTAATGGTTCAAATATAAGCTGGTCTATATAAATTGCTTCTTGGTTGTTAGTTACATATGGATGTATACTATCAAAGTTTGAAATTCCAAGCCTTATATTTGTAATCATATCTACTGTTTGGTACGATATGTCTTTATTTTCTTGTTTGTTCATTTTTTATTGTGTATTATACCATACATTATTCCAGAAGCTATTATAAATAATATAAATATTACAATTATACTTTTTAATGATTTTGCCTTCATTGCACACTCTCCTCCTTTTGCTCCCCTAATTGTATAATATATTTTGGTCTTTTTCAATGATTTAAAACAAAAAGCACAAAAATATACTTAAATATATTTCTGTGCCCCTATATAAATTTAATTTTAAACTAAATTATTTTCTTGATTCAACAATCAGCTTAATGCCTGTTCTGTCCTCCCCTTCAACTTCTACCTCTGCAAATGCTGGTATACATACCAAATCCACTCCTGCTGGTGCTACAAAGCCTCTTGCTATTGCAACAGCTTTAACTGCTTGATTTAGTGCTCCTGCTCCAATTGCTTGCATTTCTGCTTTGTTTGATTCCTTTACCAAAACCTGCTATTGCTCCTGCAACTGAGTTTGATTTGATTTTGATGAGATTTTTAAAACTTCCATTTTTGCCTCCTAAATTTTTATTTTTTTGTTCTGTGAACAGTTATAGTTATATTACAATTTCCAAATTTTGTCTAGTAGTTTTTGGAAAAAAAGTGGAAGTTTTTTCTTTCATTTTTTTTACATTATTTGTCATTTTCGTGTCGAATTTATTCTATTTAATTAAAAAGTCTTTCAACTTTCTCAGCTTTTCCTGTTTGGTCATTCAATTCAAATATGCATCCATTAAGCATACAAGATCCTTCTGCCAATTTGTATCTTTCTGGTAATGATGTAACAAATCTTTTTACTGATTCTTCTACCCCCATACCAATAACTGAATTTATTGGTCCTGTCATTCCTAAATCAGTTATATATGCTGTTCCTTTTTTCTGTTATTTGTTCATCTGCAGTTTGCACATGTGTGTGTACCAAATAGTATGTTTACTTTTTCCATCTAAGAAATGTCTCATAGCAATTTTTTCAGCTGTTGCTTCAGCATGAAAATCTAGTACTATTATATCTGCTTCTTTTTGATAGTTTGTCAACTAAATTTTCTGCAACAGTAAATGGATTTTCTGATAAGACACTCATATCAGTTCTTCCAATTAAGTTCATAACAACAATGTTTTTATCTTTACATTTGCATATTGTATAACCTTTTCCTGGTACTCCTTTAGAATAGTTGGCAGGTCTAATTAGCTTTGGATGATTTATAAACTGAAATATATCTTTTTTTAGCCCAAGTGTGATTTCCCATTGTAACTACATCTATTGGTAATTTCAATAAGTCATTCCAGTTTTTAAAGGTAATTCCCATCCCTCCTGCAACATTTTCTGCATTTACTATTACAAAATCTATTTGTGCTTCTTCTTTTTAATTTTGGTAAAACTTGTTTTAATTTATCTAATCCATTTTCCCCTACTAAATCTCCAACTGCTAGTATTTTCATTTGCATCAATTCCTTTCTAGGATATGTTTTATATGGTATATTATAAACTTAATTGGTAAAAGTTAGTCAAGTGGGAGTTAGAGTTATAACTTATTTAAGTAATTTTGATATTTATTGAAAATATGTAAAATAAATATTTGATATGTGTCGTTTCTGACTTCATATATGATAACAAAATTATTGATTAAAAGTTTTCTAAGATTTCTATTTTTAAATTTTGATTTAAATATTCTTGAATATCTTTCTGGTAGATATTGTAGACTTAAAATTTTATTTTTATTTTTTATATTTTTCATTTGCAATTTTCGGCTCTTGAAGATAATCCACTATGTAGCTATAAATGTCTAATAATTCTTCTTCAAAAAGCCTTTGTAGTTTTTATATTGTATTTATTCATTTATATTGTACTTTTCCTCCATTTCTTGAAAGAAATTTTGGGCTGGTCTATAGTTTCCGTTTTCTATATCTGCTAGTCCTTTTTTCTATTTTTTCATAAATGTCTTTTTAAAGCTTTCGAAATCGTCAAGTTTTTCATTGAAATGTTTATTAATTAAGTCTTCTATCCTCTTTTCTTCATATTGCTCATATGCTTCATTGCTTAATAATACTAAAATCATTATATCCATTTTTTGTAATATATATTGGTTCATTAGTTGCATGACACAACTTTGATATTTCATTATAGTTATTTCTTAAATCTGCACAAGGTCTAATTAATGCCATTTAAAATTCCTCCTTTAAAAAATATATACAGATTATATCAAAATTTTATCATTAGTACAATAGAAAATTTAATATTTTTTTACTAAATTTCTAGCTTTATGTAGAAATTTAGTATATAATTGTAATGTTCATGCGAATATGCTGGAACTGGCAGACAGGCACGTTTGAGGGGCGTGTGCAGTATTGCGTGTGGGTTCAAGTCCCACTATTCGCACCAAATTTGTTTTAGGGGGAAATATTATGAAAGAAGAATTTTTATTATTATTACAATCTGTTCAAAGAGAAGGTATGGACAAGTTACTTACATATATAGAAAAACTGATTTTTTTAAGGCACCTGCTAGTACAAGATTTCATGGAAATTATGAAGGTGGCTTATTAGAACATAGTTTTAAATGTTTATCATTTGTTAAAAGAGAAGTTATCTCATAAACCATATAGTGATATTGTTAAAGCATCTGATGAGACAATTATTTTAATCACCTTGCTACACGACTTTTTGCAAAGCCAATTATTATACAGTTGATTATCGTAACAGAAAAAATGAAGATGGTGTTTGGGTAAAAGAGCCATATTATACAGTTAATGACACTATTCCATATGGTCATGGAGAAAAATCTGTAATGATGATTACTAAATTTATTGACTTAACCTTAGAAGAAATGTACTGTATTCGTTGGCATATGGGATTTACAGAGCCAAAGGAATTATATAATACTATTAGTACTGTTTATGAAAGATATCCTCTTGCTTTAGCATTACATGAAGCTGATTTAGAGGCAAGTTACATCCTTGAAAGTAGAAAAAAAATAATTATGAAGTTATCATATATAAATTTAAGTAAATATTCTAATGTTAAAGAGGTCTTGAAGGCAGAGTTTTCTATGTCTGGATAGACTACTATTAAAATTGAAAAAACTAGATAAAATTTATTTGAATGGTAAGGTTACATCTGTAAATCATTCTATTGTTGAAAACGATTTAATTGAATGTCACCTAGATTATGAAGAAGATAACTCAAATATTGTACCTACTGAAATGCCACTTAACATTATCTATGAAGATGAAGCTTACATAGTTGTAAAACAAGCCTGCTGGTATTCCAGTTCATCCTTCTATGGATCATTACACAGATAGTCTTTCTAATGGAATTGCTTTTTATTTTAATCAAATTGGTTTAAAAAGAAAATTAGACCTGTTAATAGACTTGATAAAGATACTTCTGGCATTGTTATATTTGCTAAAAATGAGTATATTCAAGAATGTTTAGTTAGGCAAATGAAGTCTAAGGAGTTTATAAAAAGGTATATTGCTGTTGTTAATGGCAATTTAGATAATCTTGAAGGAACTATAAATGCTCCTATTGCTAGAAAAGAAGGCAGTATTATCGAAAGATGCGTTAGTGAAACTGGAGATATTGCTATTACTCATTATAAAGTTCTAAAAAAGAAAAACTGATTTTGACATAGTTGAATGTATTTTAGAAACTGGCAGAACTCATCAAATTCGTGTTCATTTTGCATATTTGGGGTCATAGTTTATTAGGTGATACATTGTATGGTACAAGCTCAAGTTTAATAAATAGACAGGTCTTTACATGCTTATGAAGTTGAGTTTACACATCCACTTTCAAAGAAAAAAGTAAAATATATTACAACTGTTCCTGAAGATTTAAATAAACTTATGGAAAACGCGTAGGCTCTTACCTACGTTTTTTCATTTAATATAGTAAATCTATAAGCCGGGTTCTGTCATTTAAGATAGTCATTTATCTACTACTTATATTGCTATAAGTCTCATGCCACCAAATTGGAAGACGACGAGTAGTCTTAGCCTTCCTGCTCGGGTGTTGCTCCAGATGGGGTTTACACTGCCTAATATGTCACCATATTTAGTGGTAGGCTCTTACCCTGCCTTTTCACCCTTACTGTATAATACAGCGGTTATTTTCTGTTGCACTTTCCTTAAGGTTACCCTCACTGGACGTTATCCAGCATCATTACTCTATGGAGCCCAGACTTTCCTCGTACGCAGCCTTTCGGCTTTGCTATACGCGACTATCCAACTTACTACCTTTCTATTATACTACATTTTTAACAAGATTTCAAACTTTTTTGCTTGTTTTATTAACTTTAAAAAATCTGTCAATAATTATCATTGACAGATTTTGCTTAGGTATTATTCATCTTTTCCATATTTCTCATCATATTCTTTTTTGAGCATCAACTGCTTCTAAGAATGCTACTTTTGCTTCTTCTGCTGCAAAGTAATGCTAAAGTTACACATTGTTCTGCACATTCTAATTCATTATCAATATATTTAGATAATTTTTTTTCTTTGTCATATGCTTCTTTTCTTTCTTGAATATTCTCTTTTGCCACTTTGAAGTTCATTTGGGCTCTTAATAATTCACTTGAAATTTTGCTTTTTCCTCTTTCTGATGCAATTCTGCATTGCTCTTTTTGCAGCTTCTAAACCGCTTTGTGCATCTTTCATTTTTGCTGATAACACATCTTTTGCTTCCATTCCTGCTATTATTACTGTATCTGTTCCGTCTTTAATCTTTGCGTTTAATTCCTTCATTTTTGCATTAAATTCTTCCATTTTTGTTTTTTTCTTCTTTGTCCATAATCAATTACCTCCTAAATAATTTACTAGCTAATATATACCATAACATTGTGAACAAATTGTGAATTTAATAAAAATTTTTATGATACTATAATCTCCATTTTGCTCATTAGGTTTCTATATTCTATGAAAAATATTTCTTTGTCTTGTAACCCTACTGCTTTTTTTAGTTCATTTATTGATATATAGCATTGACTCATAGTTGCCTGGTTTGTATAGTCATTTGTTACTGTGTTTAATAAGTTTGAAAATATTTTTTCTGCAGTTTGCTAATTTTGCACTTGCTTCATTCCATTTTCCATTTGTCACATCTGTATATGCTGCTACAGAGTTATATTGAATTGTTAATATATCTGTTTTTCTAGTGTCTTTATCATATGCTTTTCTATATTCTAATATTTTTCCATATATTCCTGTTATTTCATTCATTGCATTTGCCTTGTTTTTGACTTTTACTGTTTGCGTTGCTTTTTATTTAGTCCATCATTAAAAGTTAATATTGCATTATTGTTAATGCTCAGACTGTATAAATCAATACTCACAGTATTCCACACTTGATATATTTGCTCTACTTCTGTTTCAATTTTATCCCATTTTGCATCATATTTACCATCATTTTTTAATATTCCATTTTGAACTGTATCTGTTTTGTTTTCTACTTTACTATTTTGCTGCAAATTATCATTTCCCTGTGTTTTTGGTTTTTGTCTGCTTGATCACTCAAGTTTGTGTTTATATTAGTTTGTATTTTAGGCTCTGTTTCTTGAAGTCTATTATCTCCAATAGTAAGACCATTAAAATCTCCAAGCATTGTTACAAAATATTGATTTAAATACATCAATTCTTGTGTAACTTTATCTTCCATTTTATTGTCATTACTATCTCCTTTTGCATAAGCAACTAAAGAAGATAAAATTATAATTATTATAATTACTGCAATTATCATAATTATTATCGCTTTTTTTTCATAATTTCCACCTTTCTAAGCATATTATTTGCAAAAAATTGCCTTTTATTCTTAAGTATAATTATTTTTATTTTTTTAATACTAATTATGAAGGAGATTTTTTTTTATGAATGCAATTGTTAAATTGTATAGTACTAAAAGTGGCGAAATTTTTAAATTTTTGCAACATTTTTCCAAAGACATTAGTTCTATTGATGATGATTTATTGTGGCAAAAAAAATTATAAAAAATCCTATTGAAATTGCTGATATTATTAGTGCTTTGCTTGAAAACGATTATGATATAAATATGTGGATTAAGTTTGGATAAGGATGTTTTTATAAATGTGACTGAGCATAATGCAGATGACATTATTAGATATTTATTTGAAAGATATCCTTATTAAATTAAGCACTTTTTTATTTTTTTATTCATAAAATCTACTAGAAAGGTGTGATTTTATGAGTAATATAAAGTTAGCAGTTATTGGTGCTACTGGTCTTGTAGGGCAAACAATTATTAAAGTTTTAGAAGAAAAAAAACTACCTATTAGTGAATATACTTTTTTTTTGCTTCTAGTAGATCTGCTGGAAAAAGAAATTAATTTTTTTAGGTAAAGATTACAAAGTGCAAGAGTTAACTCAAAATTCTTTTTGATTCCGGTTTTGATTTTGCAATTTTTTCTGCTGGTGGAAGTGTATCGAAAGAATTTGCTCCAATAGCAGTTTCTAAAGGTTGTACAGTTATTGATAATAGCAGTTGTTTTAGAATGGATAAAGATGTACCTTTAGTAGTGCCTGAAGTTAATTTTGAAGATGCTTAGAAATAATAACGGAATTATTGCAAACCCTAATTGTTCCACAATACAAGCTGTTGTTGCATTAAAGCCTTTGGATGACAACTATGGTATAAAAAAAGAATTGTGTATAGTACATATCAAGCTGTTTCAGGTGCAGGATTTAAAGGTGTGGAGGATTTAAAATCAGGAATTCAGAGCTACAATAGTGAGTTATCTGTTTTAGAAAATCAAACTCATGATTATGAATTACAAAAATTCAAGGTTCCTATTTTTAGTAATTGTATTCCTCATATTGATGTGTTCTTAGATAACGGTTATACAAAAGAAGAAGAAAAAAAATGATAAATGAAACCAGAAAAATTTTTTAGGAAGGCCTAATTTAAGAATAACTGCAACTACAGTTAGAGTTCCGGTTTTAAATAGCCATAGTGAGGTTATAAATGTGGAATTCGAAAGAGATTTTTAGACTTAAGGAATTAAAGCAAATATTAAAGCAATCTTCTGGTATTATTTTAAGAGATGACTATCCTACTACTTTAGATTCTAATAATCAAGATAATGTATTTATAGGTAGAATTAGAAGAGATTTCAGTGTGTCATCTGGTGTTAATTTATGGGTAGTTGCTGATAATTTAAGGAAAGGTGCTGCTAGTAATGCTGTCCAAATTTTAGAAAGATTACTAATAGACTAAAAAGAAAAGAATTTCTAGTAGGTTATTCTACATAGAAATTCTTGTTTTTTATTCTTTTTCTAACATTATTGTCACTGGTCCATCATTTTGCAATGAAACTTGCATATCTGCTGCAAATTTACCTGTTGCAACTTTTTTAATATTTTGTTTTTTGCATTGCTCTACAAAATATTCATAAAGTTCATTTGCTAAATCTGGTTTTGCAGCATTTATAAAGCTTGGTCTATTTCCATGGCTTGTATCTGCATAAAGTGTAAATTGTGATACTATCAATAGTTCACCATCTATATCTTTTATAGACAAGTTCATTTTTTTCATTTTCATCTTCAAAAAAACTCTTAAATTAATTAGTTTTTGTACTAGAAAATCTGCAGTTTCTTTGGTATCTGTTGGTGCTACCCAAGCAATACCATAAAGCCTTGTCCTATTTCTCCAATTGTTTTACCTTCAACGACTACATTAGAATTTTTTACTCTTTGTACTAATAATCTCATATTCTTCTCCTTACTCTGCCTTTTTTTTCACGTGTCATTAACTTTGTTACAGCTTCTCTTGGTTCTAATCCATTATATAGAATATCATAAACTGCATTTACTATTGGCATTTCGATATTATATTTTTGTGCTAATTTATATGCTGCCTCAATGTTGTCAACACTTTCAATTGTCATTCCAACTTCTTTTTCTAGTTTCTTCTAACGAAAGTCCTCTTCCTATACATCTTCCAGCTTTTCTATTTCTACTGTGTTCACTCAAACATGTTACAATTAAATCTCCTAAACCAGATAAACCATAAAACGTATTGTGCTCTCCACCCATTGCAACTCCTAGTCTTGAAAGTTCTGTCAGCCCTCTTGATATTAAAGCTGCAAATGTGTTATCTCCTAAATTTAATTCTGCTACAATTCCAGCACAAAAAGCTATAATGTTTTTTTAATGCTCCACCTAGTTCAACGCCTTGAATGTCATTGCTTGTATATACTCTCATTGTTTCATTCATAAATGTGTCTTGAACTAAATATTGCACGTCATAGTCTTTAGATGCTGCAACAATTGCTGTTGGTATTCCTAATGAAACTTCTTCAGCATGACTTGGCCCTGAAAAATGCTCCTATTTTTTACATTTGTTAGTTCCTGTTCTGCTACATCACTTAGTGTTGATAAACTTTCAAGTTCAAAACCTTTTGAACATATAACTACTGGTTGATTTGTAATGTATTGTTTATATTGATTTAACGTATTTCTAAAGAATTTTGATGGTGTAACATGTAATATCAAGTCTGAACCTTCTACTGCTTCTTTTTATGTCTGTTGTGCAATATATATTTTCTGGTATCGTTGCCATTGGCAAAAAACATACATTTTCTTTCTTTATTTATCAAATTAGCTTCTTCCTGAGCAAATGACCATATTTTAACATTATGCCCCATTTTAGCTGCATGTATTGCTAAGGCACAGCCCCAGCTTCCACTTCCTATTATACAGATGTTTTTCATTTGTCTTTCCTTTCTATTTTTTAAAGCTTAATCTATTTTCTGTTCCATTAAGAATTCTCTGCACATTTGCTCTATGATTAAATATAACTAATAAAGCTACAATGATACTAAATACTAAATAACTCCAGTTGCTATTGCTAGTTTGAACAATATAATTTTGGTCTATAAATGCAACCAATATTGGAAATAATATAGCTGCTGCAATAGAACCAACTGATACCATTTTCGTTAATGCCATTAAAACTAATGCAAATATCAAACAAATTAGTCCTATTTGCCAATTTATCATTAATAAAACTCCTAATGCTGTAGCAATACCTTTTCCACCTTTGAATTTTAAAGAATACAGGAAATGTATGTCCTATTATTACAAATATTCCAGCTAATTGTACTAATAAAGCATTATCTAGATTTTTAACAATCTTTCCAGCCAAAACTGCTATTAAAATAGATACTACTCCTTTTTAAAATATCACAGATTAACGTAATTACTGCTGCTTTTTTTTCCAACTGCTCTTAACATATTGGTAGTTCCTGCATTTCCGCTTCCCTTTTCTCTAATATCAAAACCTGCCATTCTTTTGCTAAGTATAATTGAAAAGTTTATACTTCCTATTAAATATGCAATTACTGCAATTATTATATATGTTGCCATCTAAATCACTCTCCTTTGTTACTCTTTTTTTCGCCTTTTTCTCTTACTATCATTCTAATTGGTGTTCCTGTTAATCCAAATTCTTTTTCTTATTTGGTTTACCAAATATCTTTCATAAGAAAAATGGAATAATTCTTTATCATTTACAAATACCACAAATGTTGGTGGTTTTGTAGTAGCTTTTTGTGTCATATAGAATATTTTTTAATCTTCTACCTTTATCTGTTGGTGGTTGCACAATTGTTACTGCTTCACTTAATACATCATTTAAAACTGAAGTAGATACTCTTAATGCATTTTGACTTGCAACCATATTTATCATTTCATATAGTTTATTTACTCTTTGTCCTGTTTTAGCTGATATAAACATTATTGGTGCATATGATAAATATGACAATTTGTTGTATACATCTTTTTTATAGTTTTCCATAGTTTGGTTATCTTTTTTTCTATTTCATCCCATTTGTTTACAACAATTATTACACCTTTACCAGCTTCATGTGCCTCTCCTGCAATTTTAGCATCTTGAGCTGTTACTCCTTCATTTGCATCTAACATTAAAATACATACATCAGCTCTTTCTACTGCTAATAAACTTCTCATAACGCTATATTTTTCTAGGTTATCATTAACTTTACTTTTTCTACGAATTCCAGCTGTATCAATAAATACATATTTTCCAAATTCATTTTGGAATTCAGAGTCAATTGCGTCTCTTGTAGTTCCTGCAATATCACTTACAATTACTCTATTTTCTCCAAGTATTTTATTTACTAATGAAGATTTACCCACATTTGGTTTTCCAATAATCGCTACTTTAATAACATCACTGTCATCTTCATCCTCTGTTTGAGGTGGAAGATTATCATATACAGCGTCCAGAACGTCTCCTATACCTTTTGCGTTAACTGAAGACACTGCATATGGATCACCTATTCCTAAGTTATAGAATTCATATAATTCATCAGGAGTTTTACCAAATGTGTCTGATTTATTACATATCAAAAAAATTATTGGCTTCTTTGATTTTTTTAAGCATTAATGCAATATCATGGTCTGCTGCTGTAACTCCTTGTTTTATATCTGTTATAAATAGAATTACATCTGCAATTTCTATTGCCATATCTGCTTGTCTGCGCATTTGAGAAAGAATAACATCATCTGACTCTGGTTCAATACCTCCTTGTATCAACTAAAATAAAGTTTCTACCTCTCCAATTTGCATCAGCATAAACTCTATCTCTTGTAACACCTGGTGTATCTTCAACTATTGATATTCTCTTTCCAACTACATAGTTAAAAAATGTAGATTTTCCTACATTTGGTCTTCCCTATAATTGCAACTGTTGGTTTACTCATTTCTTCATTCCTTTCTTAATACGTAAGTTTTTCCTTCTAATAAATCATCATTTTGAATCCACTCATCCACATCAACTTCAATATATTCTGTTTCACTAGTCCTTACTATAACTTTCTTAATTCCACTATTTATAATCATTTTTCTACACATTTGACATGAATTAGCTCCCGGATCATATTCACCATTTTCTACTTTAAACAATGATAAATATAAAGTACCTCCAATCATGTCTTTTTTCTACTTGCACTAATTATAGCGTTTTGTTCTGCATGTACGCTTCTACAAGCATCATACCCACCATGTCTAACATCTGGGAAACATTTCTTTTTTTTATGCAGTATCCTAAATCTATACAATTTTTTTCTTCCTCTTGGTGCACCATTATATCCAGTAGAAATTATTTCATCATTATTTACAATTACACATCCCACTTTTTTCTTAAGCAAGTACTTCTTTCTGCTACTGATTTTTGCTATATCTAAATAATAATTATTTTTATCAATTCTAGCATTCATATTACTAAATTTCCTTTTTATAATTTTCGTATATATTTTATCATACTCTGTCAAATAATGCTATTCTATTTAGTAAAATTTTTGGTGAAAATTGTGACAGCAAAATAGCATAGCTTAAAAAGCTATGCTATTATTGATTTTACTCTTCTGATTTTGCAACTACTTCTTTTTCCATCATAGTATCCGCAGTTTGGACATACTCTATGTTGTAATACTTTTCATGGCAATGTGGACAATCAACTAAATTTTGATTTTCTAATTTCCATGTAGATCTTTTTAAATGTGTTCTTGCTTTTGACCATCTTCTTTTTGGTTGTGCCATTTCTAATTCCCTCCCTTGATTGCTTTTTTCTCTGTAATCTATATTTTAATTTATTACCTAAAAAAATTGATACTATAAAATTATACTAACTTTTTTTTTGCATTTGTCAACTGCTTTGCCATTTTTATTGTTAATTTTTAGCAAACTTTTTGTTTATGGCTTGTTTTATTGCAAATATAAATAATAAAATAATTCCACCAATTAAAAAATACATCTGACAAATTACAATTCATCGAATTTGCAATATTAATAAAATCTATTACATAGCCTCTAAATAGAATATCAATTAGATTTCCTATTGCTCCTGCTAATATTAGCATTAGAGATAATATTATATTATTTTTTGCTTTGCTATATCTTTTTTTTACTAAATATATAACAATTGGAATTATAATTATTATGCTTTCTAAGGCAATCACTGATATTTTATTCCATTTGTAATTTCAAATATTGTTCCTTCATTTTGCCAATAGTATATTTTCAAAAACATTTGGAATAAGTTCCATATTTTTATTTATAAATAACACTTTTGTCAGTTGGTCTAATATTAAAGCAATTATTCCAATAATAATTGATGTTCTTTTTTCATTACTTATTCCTCCTTTGTAGTGTTTATCTTAAGTAATTTAAATATTTCTACAACAACAATTGGTATAAACACTAGTATAACTGTCTCTAAAATGTTCATTGCTGGTAATACTGGTATACTAAATATATTTCTTAATGCTGGTACAAATAATACTATAAGCATTAGTCCTGCAGATACAGCTGTTGCAAGTATTAGTTTGCTGTTATTAAATATTCCTGTTTTGAATATAGATTTTTTTTGTTGTTTCTAATATTAAATACATGTACTAATTCTGAAAGTGCTAAAACTGTAAATGCCATTGCTTGCCCTATTTCCACTTTGACTTCTTCTGCAGATAATGTTCTTACAATTCCATTTGCTTCTGTTATATTTACAACTGGTAACTCATTTTCTGGTGTTGCTAAACCAATTATAAATGCAACAAGTGTAAGTACACCAATCATAATTCCTTGGTATATTACTCTAAAAGTCATTCCTTTTTGTAAATACACCTTGTTTTGGTTTTTAATGGCTTTCTATTCATAATGTCTTTTTTTCTGCTGGGTCAACTGCTAGTGCTAATGCTGGTAATGAGTCTGTTACCAAGTTTATCCACAATATATGAATTGGTAATAATGGGGTAATTAAATTTACATCTATGTTAAACCATTTGCTTAAAAAGTGGGGCCATTAAAATTGCTACAAATAATATGATTATTTCTCCAACATTGCTTGATAGTAAAAACTGAATTGCTTTTAATATATTATCATATATACGTCTTCCTTCTTCTACTGAAGATACTATTGTAGCAAAGTTATCATCTGTTAATATAACATCTGCCGCTTCTTTTGATACATCAGTACCAACTATTCCCATTGCACATCCTATATCTGCTGTTTTTTTAATGCCGGAGCATCATTTACTCCATCACCAGTCATAGCAACAATTTCTCCATTTGTTTGCCAAGCTTTTCACTATTCTTACTTTATGTTCAGGTGAAACTCTTGCATACACACTATATTTTTCTAACATTTTTTATCAAGTCTTCATCTGACATTTCTTCAAGTTCACTACCTGTAATTGCTTCATCCTCATTTTCTAAAATTCCTAAAGCTTTAGCAATTGCAATTGCTGTAATTTTGTGGTCACCTGTAATCATTACTGTTTTAATACCTGCTGTTTTACATTTTTTCTACTGCGTCTTTTACTTCTTCTCTTGGTGGATCTATCATTCCAACCATACCAACATAAGTCAAATCACTTTCAATAGTTTTCATTTCTTCATCTGTTGGCTCATGGTCTAATTCTTTTATATGCCATTGCCAATACTCTAAGTGCATTTTTAGCCATTTCTTCATTTTGTTTTTGCAATTTCTTTTTTATATTCATCAATATCAGTATTTACATTTCCATTTTATAACATAGCTATTACATCTGCTTAGTAGTTCATCTACTCCACCTTTTGTATATACCATATATTTATTAGGAAATAGATGTACTGTTGTCATAAGCTTTCTGTCAGAATCAAATGGTAATTCTTTTACTCTTTCATATTTTTCTAGAATTGGTGGTTGAAAATCTAGTTTAAATCCCATATCAATTAAAGCTGTTTCAGTTGGATCTCCAGTAAGTTTTTTTCCATCTAATACTTTTGTATCATTACAAAACATACTAATATATGTTAATTTCTCTAGTTCATCACCTAAATTATCTATATCTATATCATCTAAGTCTACTAACTTATTGTTATAAAATACTTTTTTAACTGTCATTTTATTTTGTGTTAATGTTCCTGTTTTATCCGAACATATAACTGTTGTACTTCTAATGTTTCTACTGCTGGAAGCTTTTTTAACTATTGCATGTTTTTTACCATTCTTTGTACTCCAATTGCTAATACAATTGTAGATACAGCAGCTAAGCCTTCTGGTATAGCTGCAACTGCTAAACTTACTGCAGTCATAAACATTTCTATTGGTTCTTTTTACCATATAATAAACCTATTATAAAAAATTATTACACAAATTACTATTGCTACAATTCCAAGTGTTTTACCTAGTTTGTTTAATTTTTGTTGTAATGGAGTTTCTGTTTCTTCAACTTCATTTATCATTCCAGCTATTTTTCCAACTTCAGTATTCATACCTGTTTCAACAACAATACCTTTGCCTCTACCATAAGTAATTAGGCTTGAAGAAAATAGCATATTAGTTCTATCTCCTAAACCTATTTTTTTTCATCATTTATTACATCAGTATTTTTTATCAACTGGAACTGACTCACCTGTTAAAGAGGCTTCTTGCGCTTTTTAAATTAGCAGATTCTATAATTCTTAAATCTGCTGGAACATAATCTCCAGTATCTAGAATTACAATATCTCCTGGTACTAATTCTTTTTGATGGTATTACAGCTACTTTTCCATTACGAATTACTTTAGTAACATGTGAACTTAATTTTTGTAAAGCCTCTAATGACTTTTTCTGCCTTACTTTCTTGTGCCACTCAATAATTGCATTTACAATTACAACTATTAAAATAATAATTGAATCTGTTATTCCTTCACCCTGATAATATCCTACTGCTCCAGAAATTACAGCTGCAATTATTAAAATAATAATCATAAAGTCTTTAAATTGTTCTAAAAATTTAACAATTAAACTCTTTTTCTTTTTTAGCCTGTAATTCATTTAGCCCGTAAAATTCTCTTTTTTTCCTTTACTTGTTCATCAGATAATCCTTGAGTCCCTACTTTTAACTCTTCTTTTAACTTCTTCAATGCTTTTATTAAACCACTGTTCTTCCATTATGCTTCTCCCTCACAACTTAAGTTTTTTATTTAATTCATTTTTTGAATATAAATCTATATCTATATCAGACATTTTTTCAATAAACATATCTACTTTATTTACTGGTAAAATTTTTTTCAAATTTCTGGTTCTTGTCAATTGCTTTTCTCTTTATTACTTCTTTAATTTTATCATCTATCCTTTGTTCCATATCATCACTTATTTCAATATTATATTTCTCAATTAAATATAAATTCAAAGCGTCATAACTTTTATATAAGTTTTGAAAGAACTCTTCTTCTGTATGTTTTTCAAAATATTCTTCAGTAAAAAACTCTTTAAAAAAAAATAATTCGTCTGCCAGTATATGTAGGGCATATCCTCTGTCAAAGTCACTTTTAATTTCATTTTCTTTCAAATAATTTCTTAAATTTGCACTGTCATTTAGTTTCTGCATAACACTAACTTTTTCTTTTCTTATAACTGAATAATGACTTATACTTTTTGGTCTTACAAAATCCGGAGCTATAGAGCCCTCTAAAAGTTCATTTTTATTGTTAATTTCATGTTTTCCACATATCTTTCTGCTATAGCTAAGTGTATATGAATACTTGGCATTCCAAATCCTTTCTTTCTTATTTTATCTTTATAGATTATATTTTATTTTGTAAAAAAAATAGCAATAGTTTTATTTTTTATGATATAATTTTTCAAAGTTTTATAGGAGGAATATTTATGTCAGTAGAAAGAGTAAAAAAATTATTTAAAAAAAATATAATATGGATGATAGAATAATAACTTTTTGATTCTTCTAGTGCCACAGTAGCTTTAGCTGCTCAGGCCCTTGGTTGTGAAGAGGCTAGAATTGCCAAGTCTTTATCTTTTAGACTTGGAGAAAATGCTATATTAGTTATAACTGCTGGAGATGTAAAAATAGATAATGCAAAAATATCGCCATGAATTCGGAGAAAAGGCTCATATGCTTTCTTTTGATGAAGTAGAAGAAAAAAAATTGGCCATCCTGTTGGTGGAGTTTGTCCTTTTTGGAGTTAATGATGGCGTTTCTATTTATTTAGATGAGTCTCTAAAAAAAAGATTTACAACTGTTTTTCCTGCTTGTGGTGAACCTAATTAATGCTATTGAACTCACAATTTCAGAGCTAGAAAATATTACTGAATATATCAAATGGGTTGATGTTTGTAAATTAAAAGAGTAAAAAACGGATTACAAGAATTTCTACGCAGGGCAAACTGCTAGAAATTCTTGTAATTCGCATATTTATCTTCTACAGAATTTACTCCTACTAGAGTAAATTCCTAGAATAAAAAAAATGCACCTTTGCAGTGCATTTTTTTTATTTATAGCTGTTCCATTTACATTATCCATTAAAATCTATATTGCTATTAGTTGTATCAGCATTTTCTAAGCTTGTGACATAGGTTTTAATAAATTTGTTATTATTAAACATCTTGTAAGTTAATTTTGTGTGACAATCAAATGAAAATAACAATATTTTTTTCTTTACCAATTTGTCATTGACAGTTTGGTAATTTTGTTTCAAGTTGTGTAATGATTATATTATACTTAATTTAGTGGTAATTGTATATAGTTTTCACAGAATTATCATAATGTATGAAAAGAAAGGGTGATGTTATGGCATTAATAAAATGTCCTGAATGTGGCAACCAAATAAGTGATAAAGCTGAGAGTTGCCCAAAATGTGGTTATGAGTTAAATAAAAAGAAACTCCTACCACCTCTGATAATAAGGTAGCCAGTTCCTTTATGAATAAAGGTAATATTAAATATATACTAATAATATTAGCTATAATTGTAGCTGGTTTCTTGTTTTTAATCAAAAAATAATAACAATACTGGAACAGGTACAGGTGGCACTGGTACAGGAGGAACTGGAACTGGTGGTACTGGTACTGGGCAGCCTACCACTCCATCAACTGATTATGGTTATACGGTGTACAATGATCCTTACCTTGGAATATCTTTTTTGAAATGCCTGGTACTTATAAAGTTGCTACAGACAAAGAAGGATATATTTATGTAGGTAGAAATATAGATAGTCAAGGTGCTTTAATTCCATATATAATTATTGGCAGATATGACAAATATACTAGCGAAGTACAATTTTTAAATGATTTTACAACTTATATGAAAAAAAAACAATATAGTGATTTGAAAGTTACTATTGATTTACTTTCTGGCACTATTGGAAATAAAACAGTTTATGGATTAGCATATAATTATACTTCAAGTGGTCACTTAGTAGTTGATAATAGATATGCTATTTTAGTTAACGGCAAAGTATATATGGTAGGTTCTAAAGAAGAAAATACAAATTCAACTGAAATCAATAATGTAGTAACTCATATTTTATCAACTTTAACAGAAAGGGGGTCATAAAAATATGGCTTTAATAAAATGTGAAGAATGTGGAGAAAGCATATCTTCTAGTGCTAAGGTTTGTCCACACTGTGGTGTAAAAATCAATTTGCAAACTTGCCCTGAATGTGGTGCTAAATTAAATGGAGATGAAACTAATTGTCCTGAATGTGGCTACCCTGTTGGCAAAGAAAAATGCTACAAATATAATAACTGAAAACTTAGATAAGATAACAGGTGCTCAATCTAAAAGCTATGTAAAATTCAAAGATTTATTTAAAAACACTTTCAAAAAACATACTGAAGAAGATTTAGATGAAGTTTTTTGTTTGTGGTTCAGATAAAACTACTCCAGATGTTAAAGATATTAACCCAAAGAATGCAAGTGCATGGGTATATTTTAAAATATTTGTATTTTTCATAATTGCATATATCCCTACTCGTATAGGATTTATAGACTATGGAAATATAAACTTCTTGCCAATAATGATAATGTTAGCAGCTTTTTGCTGTTCCAGTAACTGTACTTATGTTTTTCTTTGAAATCAACTTATTTAGAAACATACCTTTTTACAAGGTAATAAAATACTTTGTACTTGGTGGAGCATTATCACTAATATTAGCTATATTATATTTTACATTACCATATTTTGAAACAAATGCTACTGTTCAAACTTATGAAGGGGCTTTATTGATTGGCTTAGTTGAAGAAGTTGCAAAAAGCTGTTATAGTTGCTATTTTCTTATTTAAAAAGCAAAAAAGAGCAATTATATATTAAATGGATTATTAGTTGGTGCTGCTGTTGGTGCAGGTTTTGCTGCATTTGAAACAGCTGGATATATTTTAAAATTTGGTCTTAACAATGGTTTACAAACAATGTTAGAAATTATTAAATTACGTGGTTTCTTAGCTCCTGGTGGCCATGTTGCTTGGGCTGCTATAGAAGGTGCAGCATTGATGTATGTTAAAGGATTTGAGAAATTAGATAAAAAACATCTAAATGATAAAAAGATTTTTACTAATTTGTTTAATTCCTGTTGTATTACATGGTATATGGGATATGCCTATTAACGCTCCTTATTACCTAGTTCAAATTGCAATGACTGTTTTAGCTTGGCTTGTAATAATTTATTTTATAAACTTAGGATTAAAAACAAATTGATGATGCTAAAAAATTAGAATCAAATAAATAGTTGACTAAAACCTCCTTCTTAGGTAAAATATATCTAGAAGGAGGGATTTTTTTGAAAAAAGAGTTCAATTATTATTTTAATTATTGCTATTTTAGTTATTATAGCTGGTGTTGCAATTTATATGATAACTAACCAAAAGTCTACTAATAACTCTTCTATTAATTTGAAGACTATGATTGATACAATTTATAAAAAAACTCAAACGTTGAATTGCCATCATTGGAGACTAAAAAAATTGGTTTGTCTGATAATAATGTTGTTTCTTCATATACATTTTTATCAAATAATGATAATGTTGAAGAATTAGTAGTATCTGAACCTGTAATGAGTTCTCAAGCATACTCATTAGTTGCTATAAAACTAAAAAAAAATAATGCAAATATCGAACAAGTTAAACAAGAAATTTATGACAATGTAGATATGAATAAATGGATTTGTGTATCTGCTGAAAAGTTCTATATTACAAATCACAATAATGTAATATTCTATGTAATGTCATATGAAGATTGGGCAAAACCAGTTTATGATTCATTTAAAAAAAATACGTAAATAACGAAGTTGGAAAAAATTAGAAAAATCAGAAAATTCTGATTATGAACTTCCACCTGAAATGATAGTACAATAAAAATTAACTTGAGGACGGAGAAATCCGTCTTCTTGTTTGAAAGGATTATAGTTATGGTTTTTACAAGTATTAGCTTTATATACTACTTTTTCTTCCCATAGTATTAGTGGTATATTTTATATTGCCTAATAAATTTAAAAATATGGTTCTTCTCCTTTCTTCTATATTTTTTTATTTTTATGGAGAACCTAAATATATATTATTGATGATTATCGAAATTGCTATTGCCTATTTTTCTGCATTGTTAATTGACAAACATAAAAATAAAGGCATCTTAGCTTTATCAATATTTATACATATTTTATTTTTTTGTGTATATTTAAATATCTAACTTTTATTACAGAAAATATAAACGGCATATTTAATATTGATATTCCATTACTAAACTTAGTATTACCAATAGGAATATCATTTTTTACACATTCCAAATAATAAGTTATGAAGTTGATGTATTTAACAAAAAAGTATCTGCTCAAAAGAACTTTTTAAATTTGCAACTTATGTATTTTTTCTTCCCTCAACTTATAGCTGGTCCAATAGTAAGGTATGACTCTATTGCTAATGAACTAAACAACAGAAAGCATACATTCGAAAACTTTGCTTATGGTGCTAATAGATTCACCATAGGACTTGCTAAAAAAAGTAATAATAATAGCAAATAGCCTAGGTGAATTGTGTAATGTATTTTCTTCAATACCTGATAAAAGTATTTTATTTTATTGGATTTTCGCAATTAGTTATATGTTACAAATATATTTTGACTTTTCTGGCTATTCAGATATAGCAATAGGATTAGGAAGAATTTTCGGTTTTCATTTTCCAGAGAATTTTGATTACCCATACACTGCAAAAACTATAACTGAATTTTGGAGAAAATGGCATATGACTTTAAGTTCATGGTTTAGAGACTATGTATGTATACATTCCTCTAGGTGGAAATAGACGTGGAGTAAAAATTCAAATAAGAAACATCTTAATTGTTTGGGCTTTAACTGGTCTATGGCATGGTGCAAGTTGGAATTTTGTTTTGTGGGGCTCATTATTTGGTGTTATACTAATTTTAGAAAAATTTGTATTTAATAAACTTCTTGAAAAGTCACCAAATATTATAAAAAAGAATTTATACTTTATTTATTGTTATGATTAGTTTTGTTATATTCCAGTCAACAGATATGAGTCAAATTGGAGTAATAATTAAAGGATTATTTGGACTTAATAATGAAGCCTTAATAAATGCTACTACACTTTACTACTTAAAAGGTTATGCCGTAATTATTATTTTAGGAATAATAGGCTCTACCCCATTATTACGCAATTTGGTAAATAAATTAAGTAGTAACTCAAAATGGAACAAAATTATAAATATTTTACAACCTATTTACATGATTTTATTATTAGGTATTGTTACAATATTTTTTAGTAGATAATTCATTCAACCCATTTTTATATTTTAGGTTTTAGAAGGTGAAATATGAGTAATAAATTTAAAAATATAATTGTATCTGTTTTATTTTTAACAATATTACTATTAGTATTTGTTTTAAATATATTAAAACCAGATACAGAAATATCTATTGCTGAAAGACGTAAGCTCGAGCAGTTTCCAAGTTTTACATTTCATAATTTATTTAATGGTACATTTTTTAGTAAATTTGATACCTATGTAAATGATCAATTTATTAGTAGAGATAATTTTAGAACTGCCAAAGCTAAGCTAGACTTAAGTTTCAAAGGGAACTATCATAACATTTATATTAAAAAACGATTATTTAGTTGAGCAGACCTATCCTCTTTCTTATGCTTCTGTGACAAATTTAACAAAAAAAAAAAAATAACAGATATAAAAAAAAAATAAGTATTTAGCCAATAACAAGATATATTTTTCAATTGTTCCAGATAAAAATTATTTTGTAAAATGATAATAATTTAAAAAATGGATTATGATTTGCTTGAAAGTAAAATGAAAGAAAATTTAGATTTTTGCCACATATATAAATATATTAGGCAAATTAGATTTAACTGACTATTATAAAACTGATAGCCATTGGAAACAAGAAAACATCCAAAAGGTTGCTGATGAGCTCTTAAAAAAGGTATGAACAATTATTCAAGTTCTAGTTATAATGTTGAGAATATTGCAAAGTTTAAAGGTACTTATGCTTATCGAGTACCTGTAAATACTGACTTTGATGAAATAAATATAATGACTAATGACATATTAAAAAATGCCAGAGTATTTAATTATACAACTAATACTTATACTAATGTATATGATTTAAACAAAAAAATTCATTAGACAAGTATGATATATATTTGTCTGGTGCTACCCCCTTTTAACTATTTATAACGATAAAAAAATACTAGTGGAAAAGAATTGATAATTTTTAGAGACTCGTATGGAAGTAGTTTAGCAACCTTTGTTATTAAGTTCTTATAGTAAAATAACTCTAGTAGATACTAGATACATCTCACCTACAATATTAGGAAATTACATTGATTTTAGTAATAAAGATGTGTTATTCATATACAGTATTTCAATAATAAATAATAGTTATTCTTTAAAATAATATATATAAAAAACTTACGAACAATTAAATTCGTAAGTTTTTTGTGGAGCAGGTGATGGGAATCGAACCCACATAGCCAGCTTGGAAGGCTGGAATTCTACCATTGAACTACACCTGCATTTCATATGAACAAGTATTATTATAAATGTTATATTATATTTTGTCAAGAACTTTTATGAATTTTTTTTTTTTTTTGAATAAATTTTATAAATAGATTTGGAGATTTATTTATGAAATTTATTCTAGATGTTATTAAAGGTGTTTTTATTGGCAGTGGTGCTATCCTTCCTGGTATTAGTAGTGGTGTGTTCTGTGTTATTTTTGGTATTTATGAAAAACTAGTTGATAGTGTATTAAATATATTTAAAGATTTTAAAAAGAATTTTGCTTTTCTATTTCCTATTGCACTTGGCGGAATTATTGGAGTATTGCTTGTTAGTAAATTATTAAAATTTTTTATTTGCTACATACCCTATGCCTACTAACTTTTTGCTTTATTGGCTTGATTATTGGAAGTATGCCAATTCTATTTAAAAAAGCAAATAACAAGTCTGGTTTTAGATTGCACTATTTGCTATATTTCTTGTTTACTTTTTTTTAATAGGAGTATTATCAATTAGATTAGAACACATTTTACCTCAACTTATAAATTTAGAACTTGGCTCTAACTACTTTTTCTATTTAGTATTGGCTGGGCTTTTTTGATGTCTGCAGGAGTGGTTATTCCTGGTGTAAGTAGTAGCGTAATTTTAATGACATTAGGCGTTTATACTACATACCTTTCAGCTGTTGCAAATATTGATTTAAGTATTTTATTTCCTATTGAATTGACTTTTTATTGGTAGTATTTTTTATTTTTAAAACTTATACAATTTTTGTTTAGTAAATACTATGTTCAAACTTTTTATGGAATAATTGGATTTGTACTAGGTTCTGTATTAGTTTTATACCCACGGTTTCACCTTTAATTTAGATGGTTTTATTTCTTTGCTTTTTATTTGCTATTGGTTTCTGGCTAAGCCTACAATTAGAAAAGAAAGAAAGCGTCTAAGCTTTCTTTCTTCTTAAAATCCATCCACCCTCTGCTTTAATTGGTAATTTCATTAAAACAGTTTGTTCTGCTTTTCCTGGATTTACAGTTGGTATTTCTTCCCCTGTTTCTGAGTCCCATAAAGTTTCTATTTTAAAGCTTACAAGCTCTATTTTTCCAGGTATTAAAATTTCCATTGTATCTCCAACAGATAATTTATTTCTAATTTCAATTATGTATTTATCTCCATTTTCATTTAACACTTTTCCGCCAAATTCATAATTTGGATTATATTGTTTACCATCATACTCTTGGAAATCCTTATTATTTCTATCATTGAAATAGAATGTTGTTAATCCTCTTGTTTTTGTCTTTTTTCTAATTCACTTAAATATTTTGTATAATCATAATGTTCTGGATCATTTATATAGTCATCAATTGCATTTCTATAAGCATTTACTACAGATGCCAAATAATATTCTGTTTTTAATCTACCCTCTATCTTTAAGCTATCTACTCCCATATCAATTATTTCAGGTACTTCTTTGATTAAACACAAATCTTTTTTGATGAAAATATATATGTACCATTTTCATCATATTCAACTGGCATTAAGTTTCCAGGCTTGTTATGTTCTTCAACATATACATTATATGCCCATCTACAACTTTGAGCACAATCTCCAAGATTTGCACTTCTACTAGCCAAGAAATCACTTAAGAAACATCTTCCTGAATATCCAAAACAAATAGCTCCATGCACAAATATTTCTGTTGTTAAATCTTTTGGAGTGTTATTTATAATATCTCTTACTTTGTTCTTTTTATTTAACTCTCTACCTAAAATAACTCTTTTAGCTCCGTTTTTATACCAAAAGTTTGCACTATGGTAACTAACAGTATTTGCTTGTGTGCTTACATGTATTTCAACATCAGGTGCATATTGTTTTAATATTTCCATTACACCACCATCAGAAGCTATAATAGCGTCTACTTTTAGGTCATTTAACATTTTAGCTTGTTCTTTTTATTTCCTCATAATAACTATCCCAAGCATAAATATTTATAGCAGCATAAACCTTTTTTTTTCCTATACTATGTGCATATTTAATTGTTTTAGCTAAATCGTCATTATCAACTTCTGCTCTACTTCTTAATGAAAGAGCCCCTGTACCACAGTAAACTGCATCTGCTCCATATAAGAATGCTGTTTTGGCTTTTTCAAAAGATCCTGCTGGTGCTAATAATTCCGGTTTTATTTTATTCATTTTATTTCCTCATTTCTAATTAAAAATCCATATATATTTATACAATATTTGTCATATTTTGTCCATAAAAAATCTCACGAAAGCGCATTCGTGAGATTTTTTTTTTGATTCATACATTAAACTTCTTTATTAAGAAAAATTACTTTTCTTAGTATATATTTATATTACACCAAAAGTTAAAAATATGTCAATAATTTTGTCTTTACTTTTTTCATTAAAATTTGATAATATATTACTAGTTTTAAGTAGGAGATTTTTATATGGAAACTGTTTCAAAAAAGAAAGTGAAATTAAATAGAATTCAATTACTTATTTTGTATTTCTTTTTATTTGCATTTTTAGGCTGGGTTATGGAAACTTTGTATGCTATATATAACTTAGGTCATTTTGTAAAAAAGAGGGTTCCTATATGGTCCTATTTGCCCCTATATATGGATATGGAGTTCTTTAATGCTTATTATATTTTTTAATAAATACCAAAAACATAATTTTAAACTTTTTATATATTCTGCAGTTGTTTTCTCTGCCTTTGAATATTTTGTAAGCTACATTTTAGACGCAATGTTCGCAATGCACTGGTGGGATTATACAAATGAATTTTTCAACTTAAATGGACGTATTAGTATTTTTTATTCATTTGTTTGGGGTATTATTGCAATATTATTTATAAATCACGTATACCCATTTTTCAAAAAAAGCATGTGAATATTATACTTTCTAAAATTCCATACATTTTACAGATTATTTTAGTCTACTCATTTTCAGTCATATTAGTAGTCGATACAATTGCTTCTTGTGTAAGATATTTAAATTAAAAGGTAACCTTAATTGGTTACCTTTGATATTGCAAGTCCGTCTCCTACCTCTAATATTTTTGTTTCTAATTTATCATTATTAGTAATCTCGGCAATATATTCTCTTAAATTTCTAACTGCAGTTCTTTGTTTGTGTTTATTGTAATCACTCATAACATATCCTTTATATAGCACATTATCTGCAATTATTACTCCACCTTGTCTTATCATTCTTAACGCCTGATTCAAAAAGAATGGATATTTTCCCTTTGCAGCGTCTATAAATACAACATCATATTCATCATTTAAAGTTGGTAAAATTTCTACTGCGTCGCCTTCATATATATTTATTTTATCTTCTACCTCTGCCTTTTTTTATATTTTCTCTTGCTTCTTTTACTCTTTCTGTATCTCTTTCAATTGTATCTATTTTGCCATTTTCTTGCAAATATTCTGAAAAGCAGATGGCTGAATAGCCAACTGCTGTCCCTATTTCCAATATTTTATTTGGTTTAATTTCAGTTAAGATTTTAGCAACAACTTCTAAAGTATCATCCATTATAATTGGTACTTTATCTTCTAGTGCTTTTTTCTTAATTTTTTCTAATTCAACGCTATTCATATTTTCCTCTACTCTGCTGTAGCTCTTCTTGCCATTCTTTCTCTATCTTTATTATTTAATATTTTTTCTTTCTTAGACGAATATTTTTTTGGCGTTACTTCAACCAATTCATCTTCTGCAATAAATTCAATAGCTTTTTCTAATGACATTTGTACTGGTGGTACTAAACGAAGTGCATCATCAGAACCTGAAGCTCTAGTATTTGTTAAGTGTTTTTCTTTACATACATTTATAGATATGTCTTCATTTCTAGAGTTTATACCAACTATCATTCCCTCATACACCTCAACACCTGCGCCAATTAATAGTTCTCCTCTTTCTTGTGCATTGTATAGTCCATAAGTAATTGATATTCCTGGTTCAAATGCTACTAAAACTCCTCTTGTTCTTGCTTGAATTTCACCTTTATATGGCTCATAATTATCAAATATGCTGTTCATAGTTCCTTCACCTTTTGTATCAGTTAAGAACTCTGTACGATATCCAATTAAACCTCTTGCTGGAATTCTAAATTCTATTTTAGTATGTCCTGCTTCAGCTGGTTCCATGTTTGCCATTTCAGCTTTTCTTCTACCTAATTTTTCAATAACATTTCCTATACAATCATCTGGTACATTTACAACCAATCTTTCCAAAATTGGTTCACATTTTACGCCATCAATTTCTTTAAATATAACTTTTGGACGAGATACTAAAAGTTCAAATCCTTCTCTTCTCATTGTTTCTATTAATACTGATAAGTGTAATTCTCCACGTCCACATACTTCAAAACTATCTGGTGTGTCTGTTTCTTTTTACACGTAAACTTACATTTCTTTCAAGTTCTTTAAATAGTCTATCACGAATATGTCTTGATGTAACAAATTGTCCCTCTTTACCTGCTAAAGGTCCATTGTTAACACTAAATGTCATAGATACTGTTGGTTCATCAATATCAACAAAATCGATTTTTTCTGGATTATTTATATCACAAACAGTTTCTCCAATGTTGATATCACCAATACCTGAAATACATACTATATCTCCAGCACCAACTTCTTCAACTTCTGTTCTTTTTTTAGACCTTGATAAGTAAATAATTTAGCAATTTTTCCTTGTGTTACTTTTTGTCATCTTTTTTTTTACAAACTGCAACACTTTGTCCTGCTTTAATTGTTCCACGTTCTACTCTACCAACTGCTAGTCTTCCTAAATAATCATCATAGTCAATATTAGAAACTAATAATTGCATTGTTCCTTCTTGCTCACATGCTGGTGGATTTATATTTTTTTGATAATTGTGTCAAAAATACATGTTACATTATCACTTTCATCTGTTAGATTCATTTTAGCTATTCCATTTTTGGCAGATGCATATACAACTGGGAAATCTAGTTGTTCATCATTTGCATTTAATTCAATAAATAACTCTAAAACTTTATCAACAACTTTTTAGTGGATCTGCACCTGGTCTATCTATTTTGTTTATAACAACAATTGGTTTTTAAATTTAATGCTAAAGATTTCTTTAAAACTTCTCTAGTTTGAGGCATTGGTCCTTCAAAGGCATCAACTAATAAAAAGTACACCGTCTACCATTTTAAGTACACGTTCTACTTCTCCTCCAAAATCAGCATGGCCGGGCGTATCTACTATATTTATTTTTTATCCCATTATACATAACTGATGTATTTTTAGAAAGAATTGTAATTCCTCTTTTTCTTTTTCAATATCTCCTGAGTCCATTACTCTTTCAGCTACTTGCTCATTTTCTCTAAACACATGGCTTTTCTTAAAAGAGCATCAACTAATGTAGTTTTTCCATGATTCTACGTGTGCAATTATTGCTATGTTTCTAATATTTTGATTATTCATTTTTTATTACCTCTATCTCTATTTTTTAGTTCAACATTTCAATTATACTCTAGTAGCAAACATTTGTCAACATAATATCAATTAAAAATATATATACATTTGTGTTCTTCACGTTCAATGAATTTTACCAAACTATTAAATCTTATCGCCAAAGTTTTAGTATTTCCATCTGGATGGAATAAAAGAATTTTATCTCTTAACTTGCTATCAATTATTAGTTTTACTTGATTGTCAAAATCATTAACTATTGCAAATGGTGTAACTTTTCTATCTCTTATTCTAAAAAACTCCTAGTAAATCAAGTTCAGTTGCAAAGCTTTTAAAGGTAATAATCTCAATTTTTTGTGCTAAAGTTTTTTAAATTCACAGTCTTGCTTTCTTCAAATACCAATAAAAAGTAGTTTCCTATTTGATCTTTAACAAAATAATTATTACATTCTGTTCCATTTAATTTATCTTTTTATAACTTTTGCATCTTTTCTCGTACATACTGGTGGATGCTCCAACAATTTGTATTTTATATTTAATATATTTAAAATCCTGTATATATTCATGTTTCCCTCTTCTTCATATATAGCTACTTTTCTAGCATTATAATATTATCCATTATTTCTTTACTTACCTTTTCTAAAACTTCTTTTTCCGGTTTGCTAGTTTTATATTCACTAAAATCTAAAGGTTTTCCATAATATATAGTTACTTTATGAAATGGCTTCATTTCTCCAGAAATATTTACTGGAATTACTGGGACTCAGTTCTTAATGCCATAAATGCTGCACCATTTTGTGCTCTACCATTCTTAGCCATTCCTTTTCTTGTTCCTTCTGGAAATAGCATCAGTATTTCTCCATCTTTTAATACTTTTTTAAAGAATGCTTCATAGAGTCTAAGTCCATTTTTCCTCTTTTAACAGGAAATACAAGGCATTTATCTCTAACCAATATATAAACTTATTTTTAAATAGTTCTTCTTTTTGCCATAACATGCATCTTTCGTTTAGTGGAAGAAACTAAAATTGGTGCATCCCAATTGGATTGGTGATTAGCACACATAATGTACGCTCCTTCTTTTGGAACATTTTCCTTTCCCACTAATTTTACTCTAAATACAATTACTGAAAATATATGTACTAAAAATACTATTACACTTCTAAGCATTTCTATTTCTCCTCAAATACAACTTAAAGGAATGCGAATTTGCACTCCTTTAAAATTATATATCATATTTACTTTTTTGTCTATTTATTGTGAAATTTTTTATTTATTTTTTAACACTTTCTCCATTAATGCATCTTGCAGTGTTTTTGAAAAGTTAATATTTAATTTCTCTGCTCTTTCATTTAACCAAAAATGGTATTGTAAGATTCTTCTTTACCGACTTTCTACTCCCATATTTTTTTGACTATATGCTCCTAAGTCAAGCAATAATAAAGTTACAAATCCATTTTCATTTTCTAGTTTTACATCCTTTATATCACTTGCTTTTGGTACTTCTTCATTATTTTCTACTGATGTTAATAACCAACCTAGTGCAGCATCTTCTGCCATTTGAATTGCCTCTTCTAGAGTATCTCCTTGTGTACAGCAACCTAATAAATCTGGAAATTGCACGCTAAACCCTCCATCTTTTTCTTTATAAAAACACGCTGGATAAACAACTTTCATTGTTTTACCTCCTTAATCCCTGCTTGCTTTTCTAGCTCAATAAATGTCATATTGCTCCTTTCTTAATATTAGCACGTATAATACGTATTGTCAATAAATTTTTTTAATTTTTACTTTTAATTTTGGAAATTTTTTTAAGATTTAAAAATTAAATGATTTAAATTATGAATATATAATATAGCAATTTGTAGTAATTGCCAAGAAAAAATCGTTCGACAAAATTCTACAAAAATAGAAGAGAAATGACCTATCATTTCTCTTCTACTTATCTAGCAATCTTACTCTCCTAATACTTCATCAATTTTTTCTTTAGCAGATGTTACTGATGTTGAATTTGGTACCATTACATATAGTTTTGTGCTTCCCATTGAATATGTTGATGAACTTGCACCTGTACCTGTTAAAGAATTTGATTTTATTGTCCATGAAGACATATTATTTATTTGATCTTTTTTTACTAATTTACTAATATCATCTTGTTCAATATTAGTTTGGAAACTTCCTTTTAATGAGTCTAAAATACTTGTATATTTAGTTAATAAAAAGTAGTACTATTTAATACTTTTTTTTTCATAATTGCTTCAATAACATGTTGTTGATTTTTTTAACTCTTTGGTTGTCTCCTTGATTCAAAAGCATATCTTTCTCTACTAAATCTTAGTGCCTCTTCTCCATTCATATGATTATATCCCTTTTTTGAAAGTATGTAACTTATCGCTAGTAGTAAAGCTATAATCTGAATATACATCAATTCCACCTAGTTTATCAACTAGTTTGATTACTGTTGTAAAGTTAACTCTTACATAATAATTTATATCAGTGTCAAGTAAATCTTCTGCAGTCTTAACAGTTTCATTTATTCCATATATTCCTGAGTGAGTTAGTTTGTCTTTTGCTCCATAACTATGAAGTGTAACATAATAATCTCTTGGAATTGAGGTTAATAAAACTTCATGTGTATTAGCATTAACACTCATTAGAATATTAGCGTCACTTCTTGACACATTACTTATATTTCCAGTTGTATCTATTCCACTAATATACACGTTAAACTTTCCACTATTAACACTATATTTACTACTTGTTGTTTCTTCAACCTTTGTACTTGTCTGAATTTCATGTTTTATAGTATAAAGTATTTTTTGTACTCTCTTTGAAATTCTTTATTTCATCGCCTAACATACTATATTGTGTAGCACTAGTTAATATTACATCAACATTTTTTTGCCAATTAACTTATTACCTAAATCTAATAAGTTTTCTTGATTTACTAATGTAACTCTTACTTTCTTAGTTACTTCAGACTTCACATCGTCCACTACTTGGAAGAAATGTACATTTTTATCTTTTTATATCTTCAACCTTAGCATATGAGCTATCTTTTCTAACAATTAAATAATATTCGTCTGTCTCTTTAGTTTCTTGGAATACATCTCCTAAAAAGCTAATAGTTGCTAATGCATAATTTGTAACATATATATATATTCCTGAGACAAATAAGATAATTATTAAACTAATTATTGTTAGCTTGTACGTTTTATGTCTCTTTACTAAACCTATTACCATTGCTAATGTAAATACTATTTCTGCAATTGTAAATATTGTTATTACCCAACCTGGTAGCAAATTTAATTTTAATATAGCAATATAGAAAATTATTGTAATTACAACATACGCAAATGCTATTAGTTTGAAAAAAGTATCTAATGCTTTGTTATCTTTTCTTCCTTTCCTACTTGTAGCTGTGTTTTCTGTTTTCATTCTTTTTTACCTTGTGACATTTATTTACCTCCTGAACTTTTTAATATAATATCACTGATTTGATCAGCAGCTTTTCCATCTCCATAATAATTAATCTTTTTTTGAGTCTTCTATCTTTGAATTCATTATTTTGTAATATAATTCCTTCTCTTCGACGTTTGATAGAGTATTATAACCATTTTTTTAAAGTTTCCACCCATTCAGTCTGTTCTCTTATAGTAATACATGGAGTATCTAAAATATAACATTCCTTTTGAAGACCTCCTGAATCAGTTACAACTTTGTCGGCGTTATTAGTTAAATATAGCATAGTTAGATAATCAACTGGTTCTATAAAATATATATTTTTATATTGGTTCTTATTGTTTAACTCGTCTATCATTTTTCTTATTCTTGGGTGAACCGGAAAAATTACTAACTTGTCCAACCTTTCAAATACATTTAATATAATGCTTAGTTTTGCATCATTTACCGTATTTTCAGCTCTATGTACTGTTGCAAGATACCAAGTGTCAATGTTTTTCTTTTCATAAATTGGTTTTAATTCAATATTATTTTTATTTATTTTTTCTTGTGCCAATTTAGAATAAAACAGCACAGAATCACACATTACATCTCCGGTCAAATATACATTTTTAGTTATTCCCTCTTTTTTTAAGTTATTCACTGCTGTTTCTGTTGGGCAAATTAAAATTGATGATATATGGTCAGTCAATACTCTGTTTTGCTCTTCAGGCATTTTCATGTTATATGACCTTAATCCTGCTTCTACATGGATTATTGGAATCAATAATTTAGATGCTGCTAAAGCTCCAGCTACTGTAGAATTCGTGTCTCCATACACCATAACATAGTCTGGTTTTTTTCACTTAATAATACTTCTTCTATCTTTATTAACATTTCGCCTGTCTGTTTTCCATGTGAACCTGAACCAATTCCCAAATTGTATTTTGGTTTAGGTATTTGTAATTGCTCAAAAAAAATATATCTGACATATTTTTTATCATAGTGTTGTCCAGTATGAACTATAATCTCCTCAAAGTTTCCATCTAGTGCTTTTGATACCATTGCTGCTTTTTATGAATTGAGGTCTTGCACCTATAATTGTTACAATCTTCTTCATAATTCCTCCATTAACTTAAATCTTTTGCTACCTTTTTTGCTCTTTCTTCCCAAGTATTCAATTCTATTACTTTATCAAAATTTTCTACTTTTTCTTTTATCTGATTTCTATCTTTCTGTATGTTATTTAATAAATCAAGAATACTCTTCTCATTGTATTCTATTGTCCAACCAATGTTATTTTCTTGAACAAAATCTCCTGCTGCTGTTTTTGTAGTTGCTATAATTGGTTTTCGATTCGAAGAAATGTACTCAAATAGTTTCATAGGCATAGCCATACTCATATAAGGATTTTCTTTAAAAACCATAATGCATACATCAACATCGTTATAAAATTTCTCTAATTCTTCTCCCGTAATATGTACTATTTTTTATATTTTCATTTATATATCTTTCATATTTAACTTTTTTTATTTTTTCCCCTCTTTTTTTCTCTACAACAAATTGTTAATTCCACATCCCTTATTTGATTTACCGCTACTAAAACTTTCTCAAAATTATATAACTCCTCTGATATTCCACCAACATAAAATAATTTTAAAGTTGTTTTATTTTCGTCCTCTACTTTTATTTCTTTTATCTCACATCCAGGCGGTAATGACTTTATTTTATAGTTATTACATTCTATATTTTTTATTGGTAAATACTGTTTAACCTGTTCAGACGCTAAATATAAAACATCTACTAATTGTCTATATTTAAGTAAATCATATCTATAAAATATTTTAGAAATATTTCTTTTTTTTTGGGAATGGAACTGAAACATTATACAATTTAAATTTCCAATGTATATCTCTATAAAATAATCCAATTTTTATGTTGTGTTTTTTTACAAAATTTGAAAAAATTAAAATCTAAAAAAGGATATGTTGGTAAGTGATTTTTTTTCTGTCAACAATGTTGGCATAGTGCTACTTTCAGAATAAAGAAAATCATATTTCACTCCATTTCTTATATTTTTCTTTATCTCTTTTATGCTCTTTTTTTTTCTTTCTTTTCCATACCCCATTATGCAATCTACTTGATATCCAATATTTTCAAATGCTTTTATCATTTTAAATGGTCTAATATTAGATGCTGATTTTCTATTCAAGTCTATATAATTAGGAATATGGAATATACACCTTTTATCATTTATTTCACTCCTTGTATTTTTTTGATATACATACTTCCTTAGCCTTTCTATTTCATCTCTTCTTATATATAACAATTCTTTAATAGAAAAACCTTCTTTTTTTTTTAGTAATACTAAATATATCATTCCATAAAATATATACCCTATTGTAGATGCGATTGCTGCTCCATTTATTCCTATCTTAGGTATCAGTAACAAGTTAAATGTTAAATTAATAATAAGTACTATAGCAGAAACTCTAAAGTGTATTTTAGGTCTTCCAGATGTATAAAAATATGCAGGTACTACTTTTGCCAATTGATGCAAATGCAATTCCTATTAACAATATTACCATAGTAATTCCTGCTCTTTCATATTCTAAGCCATATAATATACTTACTAACGGTTTACAACAAATTCCTATTATGCAAATGATAGTTGTTAAATAAAAAGCTAACTTTACGGTTTGCATTGTTGCAGGTCTTCTTTCTTCTTCCTTACAACTATATAGTCTTCCTTCAAATGCAGATGAAATAGATTCTGGAAAAATAAAGGCAAGTTCTGCTAAAGTTACTGAAATTGAATATATACCTAATTCATTGTTTCCTAGATATTGTTTTACCATCAATTGATCTACTCTATAATTTAAATAGATAAATAATGCTGCGAAATATAGTGGAATTCCATATTTTAGTTCTTCTTTTAAAACTTTAATTTTCACTTTTGGCCTATAGCTTAATTTTAATCCTCTTAACAATAAAATCAATTTTATTATTTCTGTTGCTGCATATAACATAGAAATAGTTATAATATTTAATGTATTTGCGAAATAAAGTATTGTAATTACTACTCCTTTTAATATTTGTATAAATATTAAAAACCTATTATAAACATATATTTTTTTTCTTCTGATATGTATATTGTTATTAAGAAATTACTAAACAATAATGATGTAGTATATATAATCCAAATTGCCAAAAGTCCATATACATAACTTGAAAAACAATATATTCTAAATAATATGATTGCAACAATATATAAAACATCTAAAATTATTAGCATACTAATGTTAGTATTAGTTATATCTTCTCTTTTAAAAATTTGTTTTCTTAAGAAAATAACTAGTTGAGCTATTAACTCCTAAATGTCCATATGTAGCTATAAGTCCAAATATTAAAACATAGTATGAAAGTTGACCTTGATTTTCTGGTCCCAAGCTTCTAGCGATAAGAATACTTGTTACAAATCTATTCTATCGAAAGAACATGTAATATTAAGTTGCTTATAACATTTTTTCTTATATTTCATTACTTTTT